>Ga0099364_10002503_pt1 | contig 29235 bp, 25 predicted proteins | sample TergutTh196P3_FD_73070 | JGI IMG/M metagenome (GOLD analysis project Ga0099364, IMG submission 73070) | Microcerotermes parvus P3 segment gut microbial communities from Pointe-Noire, Republic of the Congo - Th196 P3 | ecosystem: Host-associated > Arthropoda: Insects > Digestive system > Gut ...
TTCTTCAAAGCAGCTTTCTTCAAAGCAGCTTTCTTTGGAAATTTCCCGCTGGTGTCACAACATTAGCGATAGCCAACCTGATCCGCATGATGTCTTTCGTTTTAATCCACAGCATTTTTTATATCATTCACGGGCTTTTCTTAAAATCCAGGATGGCTGTGACCGATCCTGTGCCTACTGCAGAGTGCCGCTTGCCCGGGGGAAAAGCATTAGCCTCTCGTCAAAAGAAGCGCTTTGCCGGCTGCAGGCTTTGGAAAAAAACGGCATGGCCGAAGCGGTAATTACCGGAGTAAATATCTGCCAATACCGTGATCCGGATAAGCCTGCCATAACACTGCCTGCTCTACTGCAATATTTGCTGGACAATACCAGCACGATAGCCCTGCGGCTTTCTTCTATCGAGCCGGAGTTTCTATCCAAACGTTTGGACAGCGATTTTTTTTCTGTTCTTGCCCATCCAAGAATAAGAAATCATTTTCACTTATCGGTCCAGTCGGGGAGCGATACAATACTAGCAACGATGAAAAGGCCATATCAAGCTAAAGATGTTCTTTATGCAGCAGAAAAACTTAGAAGCATACGGGACGATCCCTTTTTAGCCTGCGATATTATATGCGGTTTTCCAGGCGAGACCGATGGCGAATTTACAAAAACCCTAACATTATGTCAAAACATTGATTTTGCCTGGATACATGCTTTTCCCTATTCAAAACGGCCAGGAACTTCAGCTGCTTCCATTCGAAAAGGTCTGGTAAATCAAAGTACGGCAGGAAGGAGGGTACAAAAGCTTTTGAAAATAGCCAGACAGGGCAAAAGTGCCTATATGCTTCGCTGGCAGGGAAAAACCGTAGAAGCGGTGGCTGAGTCTGTTTCTGCCGATGCCGCCCCAAAACCACTTCCTTTTTTTCCTGCATTAACAGAAAATTATATCAAAATAGCTGTCCTGGATAAGGAAGACAAAAGACCAAAACCAGGAACAAGTTTTTCCTGTATCGTCCAGCGAAGCTGTACATTGGGTAAAAAGCAGGAAAACAATGCTCTGCCTGATAACTTTGACGCATGGGGAGAGTTGGTGTGATTATTCTTTGACAGCAAATGGCGCATTATGAAAATCAATAGGCATCATAGATGGAATACGAAAAGAAAACATAGTACAGCCATCAAAATTTGAAACAGCAAAGTCTCCTAGAGTTATTACATCCATACCAATAAGCATATCACAATTACTCGGAATTCCCTCAAGAGCTTTAATATTTACAATTTTTGCATTATTTGGAAGAGCCATATTAATTAAGTAAACATTTGTTATACCTTTTCCAGAAGGGGTACTCATTAATTGTTTTGATACAGGTTTTAGACTAAGTTTATCAGCAACTTCTGGCCTAATAAGAGAGCACATGGCGCCAGTATCCCAAATTGCACTGATTTTCATGCTTATACCTAGTTCTATTGCTGATTCTACCAAAACGGTTGTCGGTAAAACATAAGAAATGTTAGTACACCGTGAAGTATAACTTAAAACTGGAATAGGTTTATTTTCTATCACTTATTGCCTTATGCAAAAGAAGGAATTACATTTCCTTGAAAGTATTGTATGCATTCTTCTTTATTTTTAAAACATTCCTGAATAAGAAATGTTCCCAACTCTTCGGTTTTTAGTGTTTTGTTTAATGCATCATCAAAATTATCATAAGCGCCAAGAATATTTTGGTTTTTAATTGTGACAAATTTATGACCATGCTCTTGGTAGATATCTTCCATATTTTGGAGAAAATATTCATAATCCTGATCTTGCATAAGATTTTCCTCCAATATTGTTACATTATACCATTCTTAGCAGATGGGAATGTCTCTTAAGCAAATATACAATTATACCCGTAATATTGCAAGATGTTTTATACAACTTTTCATATTCATTTTCTCCATTTTGATTCATCGTAAATCTTTATAATACAAAGAATTAACCTAAGCGGCTGACCGCAGGCAGCCGCTCCATTGTTTGAAATAAATTTCAAAAATATCCCGCTTAAGCGGCTGATGGGAGTCCCTTCCAGTCGTAAACATCCTGTTTACTCCTTACAGGCCGTCTTTTTTACTAAGCGTACGTCCTTGTACGCTTACCCCAGAAAACCCACGCACTTGCTAGGTTTTCTGGGGTCGCAAAAAAGTTTCGACTCCCATCAGCCGCTGGGTTAGGCATACAATAATCAGATGAATCTGACAGGAGGGCTGCCCTGCGCCTTTGCCTGCTGGATGACTTTGGGTCTCCGTCGGGAAATGTAGAACGTCTATGACAGAGGGAGTAACACAATGCAAATGGCAGCGCAGCACCGGAAAACAGAGATCCCAGGAAGCCAGCAGGCAAAGGCGCAGGGAAGTCCATCTGTCAGAATTTATATGGATATTGTGTATGCCTAACCCAGCGGCTGATGGGAGTCGAACCCACGTCTCTAGCTTGGAAGGCTAGGGTAATAGCCGTTATACGACAGCCGCGTATTTTTTAAGTTATCAAAATATAAAATGTATGTCAATAAGCGCCTCTGCCTTTTACTATTACTCCAAAGGTTTTCCAGATGATCCAGATATCAAGCCATACCGACCAGCTTTGCAGATAGTAGGTATCAAACGAAACCCTGTCTGTATAATCTGTGTCAGATCTGCCCGAAACCTGCCATAGACCTGTTAGTCCTGGTTTGACAGAAAAAATTCGCTTAAAATTCTCGCCATATTTTTTAATTTCTTCTTCAACTATGGGACGGGGGCCGATTAGGCTCATTTCTCCGCGTAAAACATTGATAAATTGGGGGATTTCGTCCAGGCTGGTTTTTCTTAAGAATTTTCCTATTCCTGTAATCCTGGGATCGTTTTTTATTTTTTGGTTTTTCTCCCACTCATCTCTGGCCTTGATATCCGATGCCAATAATTCATTTAATTTTTTATCTGCATCTAATACCATAGAGCGGAATTTAAATGTCAAAAATGGTTTTCCGTTTCGGCCTATTCTTTCCTGCTTATACAGTACTTCTCCTGGTGAGCTGATTTTAATCAGAATAGCGATACAAATAATAAGCGGAGAAAAGATCAAGCTGGTAATTATTACAATGCCTATATCCATTAAACGCTTAATCCAAAGATTCCAGTACATATTTAAACGATGACTTGTAGCAAATCCAAGTATACCGCCAAAATCCCTGACACTCATCCATATATTGGTTACCGAAAAAATATCCGGTATTAATACATTATAGCGAAATGCGGACACAGAATTGGTTAACAGTTTTCGCAGTACCCTTTGAGATACCGAAGGCATGGCAACGATGGCCATTTTAATCTTTAATTGCTGTACTATTTCCGGCCCTGCTCCGGTATCATGGATAATGGGAATACCCCTGTATTCATCGCCTTTTGTTTCGTCATCGTCGAGAATTAAAACCGGTACATGGCTGGAATTTCTGTTTTTTAACAGCCTGTCAACAACGGCCTGTCCTGTATAGCCTGCACCGTAGATTACTACCGGTATACCGCCAAGGCCGCTTAAAGATAGAAAACTGCGCATAAAAGTTCGTCCCAGAAGAAGCCCAACAATGGATAAACCAAAGCTTATAGCCAAGGCCCAGGATATAGTATCAAAACTTAAATCGTTAATAAACCGGGTTAATATAATTCCTGTATGGACTATCAGCGAAGAAAAACTAATACGCCGCAGTTCTTCTGCCGGCGCAAGAGATGCTGCCGGATACAGATCATATATGGCAAAAACCACAATAAAAGAGGGCAGGTAGGGCCAGTAGGTAACAAAAGACTTAAAATTAATGTTTTCGCCAATATTCAGCCAAAAAGCTGTTTTTATGATAAAAAAGCCGCCGCCTATACACAGCATTAAAAAGATCATGTCTGCCAGAATAAGAAAAAACGAGGTAAGGGCAGAACTGGTTCTGCGATATCGTGAGCGGTACCAGATTTCATAATCTTTTAACAGCATATTGATTATTATAATCAAATTCAGCTAAAATGTCATGTGATAAAATTCATTAAAAGCCTTTTTTTGGGTGTTTTATTTTTTTTTACTGCCATTTTGCTTAATGCTCAGAGCCATGTGTCTGTACCGCTGGACAGCGCTGTTTATTATATTCTGGAACAAGCCGAAGTAAGAGGGCTTATTTCCACTTTGCCGGCTATTAGGCCTTTCTCTCAGAGTTTTATTGTAGATGTAATAGAAAAAATCCTTGATGCTCCGCCAAACAGACTTTCTGAAACTGAACGCACAATTTTAGAAAGAGAACTTGAAAGATACAAACCAGCTATAGAAGCCAAAGGTCTGGATTTGAGCAGCGGCTCGTATAGTTTTAGTGCACAATTTCCCGGAACGGAAACCAAGTTTATAGGAGATGCAGGCCTTGCCCTGCAAATGACCTTTGCCGGGGCGCATTATGACAATGATCTGGGATCTTTTTTTGGCATGGAAAATTTGGTGCAGGCTTATACAAGAGGTGATATAGGAGAGAGTATTTCTTATGATTATAGCTTAATTGCTGCCCTTGTACGCGCACCGCGTATGGAACTTGGAGAAGGTATAACATTTTGGGATGAAGCGATTAACCGAGGTGATGCAATTAATCGTGATATCCACATTTATAGTCAGCCCCTTACGTTTTTTCCCTATACCTTTAAGCAAAATTGGGACGGCGGCTATTTTTTAACCATGGATGATTTATCCCACACAGGCTTTATTGAATGGCCGGATACACTTGGTATAGGACCGCATATAGTATCGGAGATTTCCGGATCCCACTTGGGCGGCGCTTTAAGCTGGCGCTTTGGACGTATACGGCGTGAATGGGCCGGAATGTCCCTGGGTCAAAGTTTGGCACTAAACAGTATGGCCCAGCCTTTTGTTGCCATAGAAGCATCTTTGAGGCCTGCTTCGTGGTTTGGTTTTTCTGCCATGACCGGGGTTTTGGAGTATGTACCGACAGACGGGGATCAAAAAGCAGCAGCATGGGGCAGTCAAACGCTTTTTTCCATAGAGCAGCTTGAAGTAAATTATAAAAATAATTTCCATTTTGGTTTTGGTACAACTACTGTCTGGGCAAAACGTATGGAACTGGGGTATCTTTTTCCGCTGGTTCCTAACTTTATTAATCAATCTTATGCAGGCGATTATGATAATTCTGGACTCTTTATGAATCTAAGAGGGCAGCTTCCCGGTATTGGAAGACTTTGGTTTTCTTTGTTTATTGATGATATAGTACCGGCAACCCTTAAGGATGGATCTTTCTGGGAACTGGACTGGAATAGCTATGCATACCAGATTGGAGCAAGATTTGCAGTTCCCAGCTTTGGCTCTTTTACTTCTCTTGTATTAAGTTATACAAAAAATGAGCCTTATAATTATACCCACAGGCGAATATTTGCTCCCTGGCACAACAGCGACTATAAGGGTGAAACACTGCCGCTGGAAACTGCTTATATAAACAATGGTGTAAGCCTGGGCCATTATATTCCGCCCAATTCTGATGAATTTCTTTTCCGTATCGAAACCATGCCGGCTATTAGTTCCAGACTGCATGTACAGTATCAATTAATCCGCCATGGAGCCGCCCATGGTTCCAGAGCAGTGGACGGAAGCCATTTATTATCCGAACTTGATCCATCCAGCCGTTTAAGTAACCCTGCACTTAAAAAATTTTTCTTAAAAGACGGAGCTTATCAATGGATGCATATTGCCAAAATTGGAGGGGAGTTCTCTTTACCGCAGAATCTATTTAGAAATTACTTTATTCCAACAAGAATATTTTTGGAAACTGGTTTTGTATTATCTTATTATACCGATATTGACGGCAATGTAGATCCAAATTCGGGATCGCCAAACCCTTATTCAAGAATAAACACTTCTGAATATCCTCTTTCTACAGGTTTTATTGTAACATTCGGCATTAGGCTGTTTCGTTAATAGCTAAAATTAACAGAAACTGTTGATTGCAGCCCTGTTTCATTTTGCCCACTTTCATGATTGTTATTACGGGAATGAATTCCTGTAACACTGCCTTTAATACTAAAGTAGGGATTAATTTTCCAGCCGGCAGCAAGGGATAGGATATATTTGTTCTCTACAGTTCCTGATGGACTTTTTCTATTAAAAGCTTCAGTAGTTCTTACCCAGTCATAATATATATCGCGTTCGCCGTTAAAAAGCAAAGAAAAAATACCGGAAAAGCTTAAAGTATTTTCCTTAAAAAAATTGGTCCCAAGGGTAAAGACAAGCAAATCTCTGGGATATCCAATAAATGTATAGTGCGTACGTGTTGTGTCGGACAAATAGCGCATATGAATATAGCTTGCAAAAGGAGAAGGATTTAAATAAAGATACGGATATGTATAGGTAAATTCAAAAAATGAAACAGAAGCCCAGGTATCAAATGAATGACTGTATTGTAATCCGGCTAAGAAGCCCAGACCATTTGGAGGTTGGTTGGGTACATTTTTTGCTTCGCGGGCAGTGGCATATTCATTTAAGGCAAATTGTCCATAAACGGCAAGGGATGGCAATATATTCCAGTTTACTTCTATGGATAAAAGAGAGCCTATTACCGAACGGTGAGCATCATCATCGTCAAACCATTCATCGTAATGATTCCAGGAGTATAAAGAATGAAAAATCATTACAGGGTTTAAAAACCGTATTTCCAAAGGAGAGTTCCCTACCATTACCCCTTCCATAAGGCCAATGGATAATACATCAAATAAGTTAAAATCAAGCCGGTGCAGATAAAAATGTCGATTCATGGAACGCATTAAGGTTTCATCTTGATTAAATTCAAGATGTCTATTTTCTACAGGCCATAAGTTTTTTACATCTAAAGGCATTTGGTTTACCAAAAGAGAGTACTTTACATAACGGGAAAATAAGGAAAGACGCATAAATTCATAGTAGTCCGGGTTGTCAGATATAGCCAGGTTTCCCATTTGTCCTGTTCCGTAGGATAGACGATCCCTGCCTAATTGAAAGTTCCACCATGATCCGCCTGCTGCAATAAATGCCCTAAAAGGCTGAGACCAGTCAAAATTATCATACTCCGTGGGAAAATTTGCCCTTAATGAATCGGTATTTTGGAAGTAATCTTGTATATTCATTGTAAGGCTGGGTTCTATATATAATTGAACAAAATCTGTAAAGAAAAAATTAATTGGCATGCTTATTAATGGTGTAACTTTAGGATAGACTGAGTACCAGGAAATATCGTTATTTATCCTGGCACTGGCTTCCACTGCAACATTAATATTAAGGGTCATTAAAAAGTTTTCGCTTTCCAGAAATCTTAAAGGAGTTTGAGCTTCAAGTCTATCTCTTATCCGGTAATAAGCTTCCTGTGCTGGCGCCGATAGAAGGATAATGTTCAAAGAATCCAGGAATAGTTCTACTTCGTGGGGGGGCAGGGGAGGGGTAAAAGATAAAATGGACCTTCCGGATTCCAGAGACAAAAAGCGTATATCTTCCAGGATGGGATCCCCAGCAAGAATCATACTGTAGGGGGAGGCTTGCAGGGTTAAAGGAAGGAATAAAAATAAGCAAAAAATACTTAATAGAAAACGTTTCATAATCTTAATATAAGCTGATTTTCTATACTTTGTAAAGTAGGAAAAATGTTATTACTCGTATTTTTTAAACAAAAAATAATTACCAGCATCGGTTAAAATATAGTAATCTTTCTTAATCATCTCATATATAGGAGAATACCATTCAGGCAGATAATCATAACGATCATTATCTTTTCTTATTACAATAACGGCTGGTCTTTTACTTATTATATCAGACAGAAACTCGGGAATTGTTTCATTATAATATTGTGCACCAGACAATTGATAGATAAATCTGGATGCAGGACTGCGATTTGTAAAGAGATATATGCGACGATTGATGCCAAGACTAATAATTTCATCACCATCAACTGTATTTTGATCAATTATTTTTCCCAGATCTATATATTCTTCTCTTGACCTGCTTGTTATTTGAGTTATTGAATAAGATATGCCAGATAGAATTTCGCCAGAAAAAACAATACATAAAAAAAACACTACAGCTGCTTTTTTGTATTTTAAATTATTAAGATAGTTAAATATATTTTGGATAAAAAAAGAAAAAGCAGGAACAAAATAAGGCACAAGAACCATATTGTAATGATCATAATTTGTTCCTATTATTGCAAGAAAGAAAACAGAGAAAAAGAATGAAAGAGTAAAACAAATATAATAAAATAGTTGTTTGGTATTAATGTATTTTATTATCCATAACGAACCTATAAGAAGTGGAGTAAAACTGTAATTTTTTCCTATTATGGTAAAAAAACTTTTTGCAAAATTTCTAATAGAAGAATCCTGTAAACCCCTTGAGCTGCCAACTACTAAATTTTGAATTAAATAATCTAAAAGAGCATTATTAATATACAAATATAATACAATAGGAATAAAAATAATAATAATGCCTGTAATAAACCAAAGTATATATCGAAATAAAGATGAAAAATTACGTTTTATAATGGATTCTGCTGTTATACCAAGACAGAATCCAAGCCATAGAGGAAACAAATTAATTCGTATTAAAATGCTTGAAGAAAAGCAAATTCCCAATGTTATTAATTCAATAATTGATGGTTCTGTTTTTTTAAAATAATATTTTGTAAATATATATAATGAGATAATCATGAAAGGGATAGCATAGTCTGCACCAGCAACTTCATAATAAAAAATTTTAAAAACTATAAATGAAAATACAACACCAAAAAAAGCAGAAAATCTATCTGCAAAAAACAATGAAGTTTTATATGCAAAAAAAACAGATACACCTACAAATATCAATCCGGTAATCCAAACCCCTGTAAATCTTCCAAGAAACATTCCAGGAACACTTAACAAATATAATAGTGGTCCTTTGTTGTCAAAAAAATCCCTGTATGGAACTTTTCCTTCTGTAATTCCTCTGGCAATTGTAAGATAAACTGAAGTATCACTATCTATTGCGGCTAAACCAAAGGGATTCAAACAAGAAGTAAGGTTAACATAAATAGTTAAAATGAAAAGTCCTATAAAAATAAATAAATCTATTTCGTCTAATTTTTCTTTCATATTTTCTCCTAAAAAAATTTAAATATAAATATTTGAAAATTCCAATAAACTTGGAAGTTGGCGAATAATAATACCATTTTCAATAATATTGGTATTATTTGATTTTTTATTCAATAATATGGGAATGCAGCCTGCAGCTATTCCAGCATGGACATCGCGCATATTGTCTCCAACCATATATGAATGTGAAAGATCTATATTGTATTTTTTTGCAGCATTTATAATCATACCGGGTTTTGGCTTGCGGCAATCGCAATCTATCTTATATTCAGGTCTCTCTCTCAAAAAGCCTTTCTCTGGGTGATGAGGACAATAGTATAGATCATCAATATATGCTCCTTGTTTGCCAAGATCTGTTTCCATTTTTTTATGTATTAAATCAAGGGTTTCAAAATCAAGTTCGCCGCGTGCAATAACAGGTTGATTTGTAATAATAATGGCAAGAAATCCGCTATTGTTAATATTTTTTATTGCTTCTGCAGCACCATTAATAAGAAAAAAATCTTTTGGAGTTGAAATAAAATCGTTAAATTCATTGATAGTACCATCTCTGTCTAAAAATATACACTTTTGTTTAATAGACAAATTTTTATTTTTTACAATGCCTTTTTCTATGGCCATTGAAACCTGGGTGAAGCGTTCCGGTGTACCCATATCTTTTATATATTCAGGGGTTTGATATGCAAAAATTAAATTACTTTTAATCATTTTTTTAAGAATATCACGATCAAGATCCATCTTTTCTTTTTCTTGCGGGCAGGCTTTTAATAGTTCCGGGGACAAGATATGAATGCCTGCATTAACAATATTTTTATAATATAATCGTTTGTCTTCCTTATTTTTCCAGGACGTTATTATATTATCGTTGTTATATTCAATCAAGGAGCTGTCAAATGGATGGTTATTTGGATGTACTGCAAGGCTTGCCATGGCTCTATGGTCCTTGTGAAATGCAATCATTCTATTGAAGTCAATATCGAAGATAATATCTCCATTAATTAAAATAAAATCTTGGGCATAGTCTCCCCAAAGCGTTTGAATTTTATAAAGCGCTCCGGCTGTACCCAGCGGTGCTGTCTCTGTAAAATAAGAGATTTCACAGCCAAAGGATCTACCGTCGCCAAAGTATTCTTTAATGATTTGACCAAGATGCCCAACTACAATGCATATCTCTGTTAATCCGTTTCTTTTTAAGCAGTCAATTTGATATTCAAGAATTGGTTTACCGCAGATATTAATCATGGGTTTTGGAATATCACTTTTTATTGACGTGACGCGGGTTCCCTTTCCCCCTGCCATGATAACTGTCCGCATCAGAAAAAACGATCCTCAATCATCAAGCACAGACAATGATAAACAGGCATGTGAAGTTCCTGAATTTTATAAGTTTCGGTTTCAGGAACAACAATGGATACATCGGCAAAGTCTTTAATACGGCCACCGCTGCCTCCTGTAAGAGCGATAACTTTAATTTTTTTTGCCTTTGCAGCAACCGCAGCATACAATAAATTTTTTGCGTTTCCAGAAGTGGAAATACCTAAAAAAACATCGTCTTCTTTTGCATAACCATACAGCTGCTGAACAAATGTTAATTCGCCGTTTATATCATTTATACAGGCAGTGTTAAGCGAGGCGTGACCAGAAAGCGAAATTGCCGGCAGTCCTGGCTGCAGCCTGGAAGAAAGATATTTGGCAATTTCTGTATCAATTTTTTCAAGCTCTCTTATATATTCTTCTGGTAATTTGCGTTTTTTTACAAAACTCTTCATTAGCTCACCGACCATATGCTCAGCATCGGCGGAACTGCCTCCGTTTCCCGCTATTAAAAGCTTTCCTCCCTTTACAAATGACTCCACAATGATATCATACGCCTGCTTGATATTGGACTTAAGCGGTTCAAGCCTGGGATATCTATCAATTAAATCATCTAATTGTTGTATAAAGTCCATGCCTGTGTTCCTGCTTCTGTAAAGCTGGGTGTTAAAATATTACCATCTTTTTCTTTTAATGCGTTTATAAGTGCAATACGACGGCAGGGGTTGCAGTATATCATCATAAAGCCTCCTCCTCCTGCTCCTGACATTTTTGCTGAATCAGCACCGCTATTGATAGCATATTGGTACAATTCGTCCAAAAATGAATTAGAAATAGAAGAGGCAGAATTTTTCTTTGCCTGCCATCCTTTCAATAAACAATCAGAAAATCCATTGAAGTCTCCTTTTAGGAGTGCTTCTTTCATAAGAACAGCCTGCCTCTTAAGTTCATGCATACTTTCTATATTTTTTTTGTCCCCTTTTTCGGTATGCTTAATTTGTTCATTAATAATATCTGCACTTTCTCTTGAAACACCGGTATAAAACAATATTAATGATGCTTCAAGTTCATTTCTGATCCACCTTTTTAATCTAAGAGGGTTAACAATAACCCGCTCGTTTTTATAAAATTCCATAAAGTTAAAGCCGCCGAAGGTTGCGGCATATTGATCCTGCTTACCTCCGGCAAGAGATAAATCTTCTCTTTCTATTTTATATGCCAGTGCGGCAGTATCATATTCGCCAAAAGGCAAATTAAGCCATTCTTCATAAGCCTTGATAATGGCAACAACCATTGTTGAAGAAGAACCAAGGCCAGAACCAGCAGGTGCATCTGAATAAGTAGTCATTTTAAAAGAAAGAGGCTTTTTGATATAATCGGAAATAATGCGGTTGTAAACACCGGTATGAAGAGGTAAAGATGACGAAACAGGAAGTTTTTCTGCGGCAGCATATTCCTCTTTAACATTCAAATCTGCGGCAAGGAATTCTATATTTCCTAATTCACTAGGCTCAATTGAACAATATGCATACATATCTACAGTAACGTTCAATACATTGCCGCCATAAAGATTATAATATGCAGCAATATCTGTACCACCGCCGGCAAGGCCCAAGCGCAAAGGTGCTTTTGAACGGATGACCATGGATACTCCTTATTTTATGTAATCCTTTCCCTCCAATAATATAACATATCTACTATTGTCTTTTCAACCGGATATTGCTGTTTCCAGCCTGTACAATTAATTAACTTGGTGGAATCACCAAAAATTATCGGTTCATCAGTTGGCCTTAAAAGATCATTGTCTACTTCGACAATAAAGTCTGCTTTAGAATTTCTTTTAATAATTTCAATAATATCCGAAATAAGATAAGCCTTATCTCCGGAAATATTATATACTTCACCAGCTGTACCTTTTTCGCTTAATAACTCAAGTGCAGCTACAAGGTCTCTTACATCCATTATTGCCCTTTTTGTAGTTATATTTCCGACAAAAAGCTTGTCTGCCTTTCCCTTTTCTATTTCCACAGTACGTTTTGTAAAGTCTGAACATACATCGTTTGTTTTCCTGGGTCCGGTGGTGTTAAATATTCGAGCACGAATACTGTGCAGCCCATCGTTTTTAAAATATTGATATGCAAGTAAATCCTGAGCGACTTTGCTTGCACCATAGGGATGTAGTGGAAGCAGTTGTGTTTCTTCCTTAATGGGAGTATTTTCTACTGTAAGGGATGCTCCGTATTCTGCGCTTGAACATGCTACTAAGACCTTAGGATTATAATGAGGGATCCGGTTTCTGGTTAATTTTATAGATTCAAAAACATTTACAGTTCCAATACAATTAATATCAAATGTTTCCTGTGGTTTAAACAGTGAAACAGTTGGTAAACTCTGTGCTGCTAAATGGAAAATCCTATCCGGTGAATATTTTACAATAACATCGTAAACAGAATTTAAATACCGTATATCACACTCAATTAATAAAGCTTCTTTAGATACTTCATCCAAATTTATGGTTGAATTGTAGTATATTCCTATAACTGTATCACCTTTTTCCAAAAGGAACTCTGCAAGATGCGATCCAACCAATCCGCCAATGCCTGTTATTAATGAAATCATTTTATCCCTCTATCATTTCTTTTTCCTGAAAACGAACAATTTTGAAATAATAAAATTTATGATCATTCCTGCAGCAATGCCGCAGGCTTGGGCTATGGTTTGTAATGGCAGATTAAATTGAAAAATCATAAAACTCATAACAGAAATATTAGCAATATATCCTACAAGAGCGCCGCATAAAAACAAAAACCACTTTTTTAAAGATAATGGTTCATTTAATACATTTTGCTTAAACGACCATTTATGATTAAGAATATAGTTTTGTGTACCGGCAATAAAAAAACATAATATACTTATTAGAATAGGATTTTGTTTTAACAAATCTACCAATAAATAAAATATACATAGATTTGTTATGGTTCCCAATCCTCCGGTTAAGAAAAATTTGACAAATTGATCTATGCCGCTGTTAATACCAACATTCTTTTTTATTTTCCAAATGATTATAAGAGCTTCAATAAGAGTATTGTTTGATATTTTTGAAATACCGCGCTTTCTGTCTGTAAATATAAAAGGAATTTCTTTAATAGTACACCCTGAACAATATGCCCTGTATTTTAGTTCAATTTGCAGTGAATAGCTTTTTGACATGATTCTGTCTAATCCGATCTTTTCAAGAGATGATCTTCGCCACATATTATATCCGCCGGTTAAATCCTTGATAGGACAAGATAAAATAAGTCTGGAATAAAGAGATCCTCCTTTGGAAATCATTTTTCGTGTAAAAGTCCAGTCTTCAATACCTCCACCTTTTATATACCTTGAAGCAATTACTACATCAAAATTCTTAATTTCATCGAGTATCCGGGGTATATATTTAGGATCATGCGAAAAATCACCATCGAATTGTAAAAATGCATCATAATCCCGGGAAAGTCCCCATTTAAAGCCTGCAATATAAGCTGCTGCAGTTCCTTCTTTAACCGGCCTCGTAAGTAAATGAAGACGATTAGGATAAGATTGAAATAAACCTTCGACGACATTACCAGTGCCATCTGGCGAGCTGTCATCAACCACTAAGACTTCACCATTGATCGGAACTACAGTAAATAATTCTGGTATTAATAGTCCAATATTATCTATTTCATTATAAGTTATGATAATTATTAATACTCGCATGAATATCCCGATTAAAAATGTTTATAGATTAAAGATAACAATAAAAGGTAAATATTTCAAGCTATTATAATAATTTTGGGTCTTGACATAATAATGCTAAATTTTTAGGATTCAATTATGGTAAAAGAACCCATGCATATAGCCCATATAGTTGGTAAAGTGCAAATGGCAGGGGTTGATGCAGTGGTAATGAATTATTACCGCCATATAGATAAAAAAATAATACAGTTTGATTTCTTTATGGATGGCCTGGATAAAACACCTATTGATGATGAAATATTGTCTATGGGAGGGCGAATATTTAAACTGCCTCCTTATCAGCAGGGCATGGGTAAAAATTTGAGCACTTTCCGTATGCTTATTAATGAAAACAAATATAGAATTATTCATTGCCACATGAATACCCTTAGCATTTTTTGGTTAAGAGAAGCAAAAAAGGCCGGGATTCCTATAAGAATAGCCCATAGTCATAGTACAGCGGGAAAAGGTGAAACTCTTCGAAATTTAATAAAATATACTCTAAGGTTATTTTCTAAAGTTTATGCCAGCCATTATTGCGCGTGTTCTCATTATGCTGGCAGATGGTTATTTGGCAATTATTATTTCGACTCAGGCAAAGTTATTATACTTCGTAATGCCATTGATGCCAATGCTTTTGAATACAAAAAGACTGTACGTGGAGCAGTACGACGGGAGTTTGGTATAGGCAATGAATTGGTACTAGGCCATGCCGGACGCTTTATGTACCAGAAGAACCATACATATTTAATTAAGATTTTTGAACAGGTTCATAAGTTATACCAAGACAGCAAGCTGCTGTTAGTCGGAGACGGTCCTTTAAAAATATCAATAGAGCAAATGGTCAAACTTAAAGGTTTAAAAGATAAAGTTATTTTCACCGGCACACGTACTGACGTACCAAGAATTATGCAGGGGATAGATTGTTTTGTATTACCATCTCGTTATGAAGGATTGGGACTTGTGGCAGTAGAGGCTCAGGCTTCAGGGCTTCTCTGTTATGTATCAAATGAAGTTCCGAACGAAGCAATTCTTACAAATCATTGTAAATCTCTAAGCCTTAAATTGGCTCCGGAGCTGTGGGCGAGACAAATCATTGATGATTTGGTTGAATATAAGCGCAGTTCTGATATTAGGTGGGTTATAGAGAAAGGATATAATATAGAGCAAGAGGTTAAAAAATTGGAAGAATATTATTTATCGATTGTTAAATAAGAAACATTTAATTATAGTATTTTTTAATATTATTGTTTTTTCTACTTGTATTTATTAAAAAAAATTTTGTTATTTTCTTAGTAATATAACTAAAGTGATTTAAAATATAATAAATAATTGGTATATTTCTTTTAAGCCACAAGATCATTTCGAAAAGATTACTGCTTATTACATAAAGTGCATCATCTCCTGCAATAATTCTTAATTCATTTATAAATGCTTCTTTTGGTTTTTTTAAATATTCAAATAATTCATCCGAAATAAAACCGTTTTCTTTAATTTGAAAATATATTTCTTTTGAATCAAATATGAGAGGTGATGCAATTAGCTCAGATTCAGATGCAAAATTGTGAATAATTTTTGAATTTGAAAGATATTCTAAGCCATTAAAAGCTATTTGGCAATTCCATATACCATCAAGCTCGCAAAAATAAGATTGATTTTCAAAAATTGCCATGTTGAAAGAAGTTTGATCTCTTGTTATATTCTTCTTTTTGCATAATAACCAAAGTTCATGCCAACGATCAAAAAAATTATATGATTCAGGTGTATCAGAACAATAAATAACCCCGCTATTAAAATGTTTATTAGATAGATATGAAGTAAATCCCATAATTTTTTCATTTCTTATAATTTCTTTACTTTTTGAATGTTTGTTTATCAGTGAATGTTTATCCAGGCAAGCACCTAACTTAATATTTGATTTATCAAATGAAGAAAGATCATCTGAAATAATTGTATCACAATCAATAAATAAAAAATCACCTGATAAATGACTGCGCATTGATGTTTTTAACCATCTGGAAATATCTATCTGCAGCATATCTTCAGGTGCTTTTATTATAATAGTTTTGTTAATTAATTTTTCATGATTTGATCGTTTACCGATAAGGTTTTCCTTTGTTTTTATATCGCATAATAAAATAACATCTGCATCAGGTGTAAAAAAATTTAATGATGTTACAGAAAGCAGAAATTGTTCATAATAGAAATCCTGATTAGTGCTGGAAAGCACATATAAATATTGCATTTATTTTTATGATTTATCCAAATAAGATGTAAGATTAATATTATAATATTTTTGTAAATTATTAATATAAATATCATTCATATTTTTATGATAATTATTTTTGTTTAGAGAAACATTTTGCGTTTTTTTAATTATAAAAGGATGAATTATTTTACTATTAATGAAATATACCGGAATATTATTTTTTAATTGCATAAATTTTAACCAAATATCATCTGCATTAAGACATAGTTCTTTAATTTTATTTTTATCAAAAGTATCAACGTGTAATAAACCAGGAGGATATAATACACCTCCAACACCAGTAGCAATTAATTCAAAAGAAGGATTTGTTTCTTTTTTATATTCATAAAGCCATTTATTGTAAGAAAGCAGGTTGTTATCTGAATCCTGAATAATTTTATGAACTCGTCTTGCAGCAATTGCCATAGGATATTTTAAATATCCTTCGTATAAATCAAGAACAAGATTTTTATCATATATATTATCATCATCTATTGTTATGATCAAAGAATCTTGATATACATCCATAGCATACAAATATTTATTATGTGGTTTAAGATTATCATTAGCAAAATATATTTCAAGCCCGTATTTTTTTAACTCCAAAACAGTTAAAGGCAATTCAGATTCATCTTTTACTTCGCTTTTTGTAAGGCAAAGGAAAATTAAATCGGGCTTCATGCTTTGATTAAGAATGCTTTTTATAGTATAATGTAAAGTTGAAAAACGCAATGGAAAACTGGTAAGGGAAACTATAATGTGGTGTTTGCGATTGCTCCTATTTAATGAAGAGTAGGATTTTTTTATAGAGTAAAACCATTTATGCGGTATGCATTGAAGAGGATTGATAAAATTAGAATTAATATAATTATATATAGACAATATTTTTTTTAGAATATATTTTTTTACGCAATGGTGTAAAAAAATATTTTTTAATTTTTAACAAAAAAAATTCAATAAAAATTCCAAATTTTGACTGATATATTCTTTTTACTGCACCGCATGTTGCGGAATCATAGAATTCTCTATATGATGAATCTATCAACATAATTCTGGTGTTTGCAGCAAATTGAGACTTAGGATTATTTAACATTTTTTTAATTTTATCATCTATATATCCAGTTCTTTTAATTAACTCTATATATTCATTGTTTGCCAATAAAAAAAACTTTTCATGTACATGTGTTGCAAAATAATGAAGGATTTTTGAATCATGTATATATTGTAAAGAACCATCATGCATTAATTGGCAATTCCAAATTCCATTTAGAATTCTAATGGGTTTCCCAAGATTATAATTAGCTTGGTTAAGTGAGGGTTGATCAGAGTATAAGTCAAGTTCAAAGCAATGAAGCCAAAGCCGATGCCATTCTTTAAAAAAGTCATAAGATATCTTAGTATCTCTAAAGAATAAAATACCTCCGTTAAAATATATTTGAAAATCAAATTTATTATCAAAATTTCGTACTTTAAACATTCTTTTAACTTCACGAAATCTAGAAGGTCTGTATTTCTCATATTCAGATAAATATCTATGATCATCCAGAATGGCAGCTATATCTCCTTCAAAATCATTTATAGAAGAAAGATCTTCTGCAATAATTGTATCATTATCAATATAAAGAATGTCTCCTTTTATTAGCTCTCTCATTGATGTTTTAAGCCAACGAGAGCGGGTCATTTTATTAAATTTTATATCAATTGTTATTGGAATAAATTCATCAATTAACTCGAATATTTTGCTGCGATTGTCAATTAAATTACATTGAGTAATATCGTCAACTATTAAAGAAATAAATGCATTTGGCATTCTTAATCTAAGAGATGTAATAGAAAGAAGTGTCTGTTCATAATAATTATCTAAATTATCGCTTGTAAGTATATATAGATATTTTATATTAATATAGATGCCTTTTTTAATTAATTAATATTATATTTTTTATTTCTCATAATTATTTTCCTATTTTTTATTAAAATTACAATATTTTTAGGTAATAATATTTTTAAAAATTGTGTTATTTTACTTTTTAAATAAAATGGAAAACAATAAAGTCTGTTTTTAATAACTATATAATAATTTATTGGTGAGTATATGAGATTAGTATATTTATCTATATTATTAACAATATAAGCAGGATGATTTTTTAAAGAAATTTTAATTGGAATTAGGCGACGATCTGGTCTGTCAAAGAGATCTTTTCCAAGAAATATTTTTTGTTTAATTTTTTCATTTAAATATTTTTCATTATTCCATTCTTGATGTGAGAAAGATTGTATTTTATATATTATATTATCTATTCCTCCTAAAAAAGAAAAATGCCAGCCGGCATTTTTAATTATACGAATATCTTTTGTCGATCTTATTTGTTGTGGAGTATAATCAATAATATCTTTATATCTAGCTATTTTACCCGAATACCAATATTTAGTTGGTCCAATTCTTTGATAATTAAGATAATAATCAAAATGAACCTGCTTTAATTTACATATACCGCTGCCATATTTATTATATTTTAATATCATATCTGGGTTTGGTATTTCATCAAGATCAGAAATAAGAATAATATCATTATTATCGCATTGTAAAAGTCCTTGAGAAATTTGATTTCTTTGAAATTTTTCCATTTCCCAAGCATCTTTTGTTATAGGATATTCATTAATTTTTATATGAATTATTTTTTTTAGAAATGTTTTATAGTTTTTAATATTTTCATAAAAATAAAAAGGTTTTTCTTTATTTGAAAATGTTTTATTTGCCTCTACAAGAACAAATTTATCTATAATGTCAAATAGTAAGTTTAGCCTTATTTCTAATAATTCAAATTCATTAAAAAAAAGAAAGCAATCATATATTAAATTACATTTCACTATTTTTATCTAATAAAATATAATCAATAATTTTATTTAGATCATTTTTTTGTTTTTCTGTAATTACTTGATATCGTTCCATTGCACGATTCCTATATTCATTATATATATTTTCATCTAATAATTGTAATATTCTATTTTTTATTTCAGTAATATTATTGGGATCAAAATAAATTGCTGCGTTTTGACATATTTCAGGAATAGAACTAGTACCGCTTGCAGCAACAGGAACACCAAAACGCATGCTTTCTAACGGAGGATAACCAAAGCCTTCGTTCAAGGAAGGAAAAATAAAAGCATAAGCATTTTTATGTAATGCTAATAAAATATTACGGTTTATAAAATCAAAAGAAATAAATTTATTTTTATTTTTTATTTTATTTTGAAAAAAATATTTATCTGTTACACCAGTTATTACAACATTATAATTGATATCATCTCTTTGGCTAAATAAATCGTCAAATGCAAAAATAGCGCGCAAATTATTCTTTTCCCATCTTAAACCACTGGTTAATAAAAAATATTTTTTTGGGAATAATTCATTTGGTAAGTCGCCAATTATTTCATCATTTTCCATTGGTGAAAAAAATACTGGAATATTTTTTTTATTTAATTCTGGAAAGAAATTAATTATACTTGCTTTTGAATGTTCTGATACAGTAATTATATCCAGATTAATTCTATTTTTAATAACATTTTTAATAGCATTATTTTTATTATAATTTTTTTTTATATACTTTAGTAACGTTTTAATGATATCCTTTAAATTTTTTGAATAATCAAACAAATTAGTATTCCATAATAATTCAAGTCCTCTATTGCCATGCCAAGTTATTATATGTCTTTTTACATTAAATTGCCATTCAGGACCACTTACATGAAGAGGAGAATAAAAAATATCTATTTGCTCTTTTTCTACAATATCTTTAGGGCTAATTTTATTAATATCATATATTTTTATTCCACTATTCAAAATATTTGGATTAATGAATATTTTACTATTATAAATACCTATTATATTGTTAGTCCTTTTTATTAGTGTAAAAAATACAACTTCACCATAATAACCACCGCCGTGATATTTAGATGTTGCTGAGGGTTGAATAGAAATTAAATTAAATAAAATATTCATGTTTTATCAAAACTAACAATCGATCGTTTTTGTAAATAAAGTACTATTCCGTAGGGTAAAATCATTTTTAAAATTTTTTTTATACTATATTTAAAAAAAAATAAATAAAATTTAGATTCAGGATATAATTTAAATAAGTCTCTATTTTTTCTTATTTGTTTGTTAGATATATAAATTAGTTTAAGACGATTAATTTCTGTGCTTAATTCTGGTTCGAAAATAGTTAAATTTTGACCATATTTTTGTTTTAAAAAGTTAACGATTGAATTCCAATTTTTATTACTATGAATATATTTTTGAACTGTCCAATTCTTATTATTAGATAATGATGTATCGTTAAAGCAATAATGATAAAAAGGAGTATTTATAACTCCAATATTGTTTGAATTAAATATATTTTGAATAGTAATATAGTAATCTTCACTATTACTATAAAGAGGAAAGTCTGCCAATAGCAATAAATCTCGTTTTATTATTTTGTTATGTAAAAATGCTCGTAACCTTGTTGATAATAAATCTTTAATAATACTAATTTTATCATAATTATTAATAAATTGTTTGTACATTGTAGAAATATTATTCCTATCATGATAATAATTACAAATTACTATATCATATTTATTTGATATAGCTGTATTATACATATTTTCAATCATTGAATTTTCAATCCAATCATCACTATCAACAAATTGAATATATTCTCCTTTAGAAATATCAAAACCTATTTTACGTGCAATAGAAGAACCAGTATTTCTATTATTATGTATTACTTTTACTCGAGAATCACATTTTTCATATTTATTACATATTTCACTGCTATTATCTATAGAATAATCATTAACTAAAATACATTCAAAATTAGAATATGTTTGTGATAAAATACTATCAATACACCTATCTAAAAAATTTTGTGAATTATACACTGGTATTATTATTGATATATCAGGATTCATATTTTTTACTAAATATACCTGGTAGAATATAATGAATAAATTTATTAAATAATAATAATATTAGCCATCTATAAAAATTGGATTCTGGTATAAAAAATAATAGTTTCTTTTCTTTTCTTAAAATTTTATTTTTTAATACTTTAAATTTAAAACCATTAATATAAGTATTAATATTTTTAGATTTTTCATTATATAATTCATTTAAATTTGTGCGTAAAAAATTGTATACAAAAATTATATTTTCTTGCCACTCTAAAAAAGCATTAACACTTATATTTCGAGTAAGAGAAACAGGGTTTTGAAAATAATGATATAGAGGATAAGGAATTTTAACAATCTTATTGGAAAAAAACAATGCTTGTTGTGTAATACATCTATCTTCATACTTACTAGCTTTTGGAAATATAATTTTTTCTATTATTTCTCGTTTATAAATTTTGCTCCAAACATTTGGACTATGAACAAAACCCATATTATTAATTAAATTAATTGTATCAATTGTATGAATTACATATACATAATTTTTAGAATATTCTAAATAATAATCAAATACAGCCATATCTACATCATTTTCTAAGTATGAATTAATTATATTAAGCATATTAAATTCAATCCAATCATCACTATCAACAAATATAATATAATCGCCTATTGAATGTTCGAAAGCAGTTTTTCTGGCTTGAGGAAGACCTTCGTTTTGTAATTTATGAATTGTTTTTATTCTTGAATCTTTTTTTGCATATTCATCACATATTTTTGGACTATTATCCGGTGAACAATCATTCACTAAAATGCATTCAAAATTAGTAAATGTTTGAGCTAAAATACTGTCAATACATCGATAGATATATTGTTCTACATTATATATCGGAACTAATATTGAAAATCTGGGAATATTATTTTTTTTCATTTCTACAAAATATTTTATATAAACCATAAGGTAGAATGAATTTATAAGATCTTTTTAAAATAAAAAAAAATTTAAAAAAAATATTTTTTTGTTTATTTAACAAATTAAGTTTATTTAAAATAATGCTTTTTTCTTTTCTTAATAATTCTTTATTTATATTACTGTATCCTTCACCATTAATATATGCAATAGGATTAGAGATATAGCAAAAAGTAATATCATAATTAATTAACATTTTTATTAAAAAATAACTATCTGATATTATTTTATAATCTTCATCATATAATTCTTTTTCAAATAGATTATTTTTTATTAAACAATTTTGATGATTTAAATTATTATTAATAAGATATTTTAAATCAATATTTTTATTTGTACTATATAATATATAATTATCACCAAGTACATCACTATAGTAAACATCTGCAGAATTATATTTTATTATCTCATTTAAAACATTTTCAATAGTCCAAGGATGTATTAAATAGTCACCACTATTTAAAAAAAGATAATATTCTCCATTAGCAATTTTAATACCTTTATTCATCGCATTGTAAATACCTGTATCTGGTTCAGAAACCCAGTAAGTCATTTTATCAGTGTATTTATTTATAATATCAACACTGTTATCTTCTGAAGCGCCATCAATAACTATCCATTCTAAATTTTGATATGTTTGAGTAATAACACTTAGGCAAGTTTTTTCCAAGCCCGAAGCATTATTTTTATTAATTGTAATTATTGAAATTTTAAGAAGCATTTGATATTGACATTTTTGCAATATCTTGAATTTTATTAGAATAAAGTTGAAGATATGTAAATATTTTATCAACAGCGTTTTTACAAAAAATAGGCTTTTTTATAAAGGCTTGAAATAATTTATCTGAAGTATAAAGATTTTTGATTTCTTTGATTAATGGAGTGCTGTTGCTATTCTCATACCATAATATAATGTCTGGATTAATAATATCCGGTTCGGGGTCTTTATTCCAACCATTATAGATAGGTATACATCCGGAAAATAATGATTGAAATAATTTTTCTGTTACATAACCAGGGCTAATAGAGTTTTCCGGGCAAATATTAAACTTATATTGTTGTAAATATAATGATTTTTCATTTTTATAAACATTTTGTAAAGAATCATCATTATGTAAAAAACGACCAGGACAATCAATGTGCGATATAATAGAAAGATCATTATAAATATTTTTTCGTATTCCCGATCTATCATGACTTGCGATTAATGCACAAAATTTAGTCTTATTATAGGGTTTATTAAAATTATTAAGTATTGTTTTTATTTCATCTTTAGAATTATTAGGATTAAAATAGTAAAGAATCCATAAAGGTAACCTAATGTAATTATCATAATCCAAGTAATCAAAACCTAAAGATAATGAAACATTATCAATGCAATTTCCTTTATATTTATAAAATTTATTTACAGAAGCATTATTAATATTTTCACCGGTAAAAAATATTTTTTTAGCACTTGTTTGTTTTAATATATCATTTTTATTCCCAAATACAGAAAAAAAATGAATATGAGGTGAGTAATATTTAGTTAATTTATATTTTATTTGTTTGTTATTACAAAATATATTAATAGGTATTAAAAAAAAATCATAAGGAATATTTCTGAAATTCGAAAACCTTAATCGTAAAATATTATTTGATGTTGTGAAAATTTCTAATAAAAAAATAATTGGTATTTTTATATAATAAAATAATTTATAAATAGTCTTATTAAATATTATTTTAAAAATATTTAATAATTTGTATAGAATAATCATAGAATATTTATATGATCTTAATATAAAAATAAATATTTTATTTATTCCAAATAAATATACTATATTTTTATATGTAGATTTATGATATTTAGAATATTCTAACATTATATCAGATAATACACCAAACACATTTTGATACATTGTTATTTTTTCATTATATTTATCTAATGACTTTATGCCTCCAATTCCATCAATTTCAAAAATTGATATATTTGTATTTAAATAAGTAAATTTTGTATTATATTTTACTATTTCTGTTAAAAAATATTCCCAATCTGATGAAATTTTAAAATCTTCGTTATATAAACCATGTTCAATAAACAATTTTCTTTTAATTAATGAATTCTGATGATTTATTGGGGAATCTAGCAAAGAATTTACATTAAGCATTTTTGTGTATTTATTTATGGTACCGTTAGAATTAATTTTATCACTATAAAATATTTCAGAAATATTATCTTCGTTTATTTCTTTAAAAACATCAGTTAATGTAGTTGAAGAAACAAGCCAATCACCGCTGTTTAAAAAAAGGCAAAATTGTCCTTTAGACTGCCTAATTCCTTTATTCATTGCATTGTAAATTCCGGAATCTGGTTCAGAAATCCAGTATGACATTTTATCGGTATATTTTTTTATTATTTCAATACTGTTATCATCTGAAGCGCCATCTATAACTATCCATTCAAAGTCTGTGTAAGTTTGAGAAACAACACTTAAGCAGGTTTTTTCCAGCCCCTGAGCATTGTTTTTATTAATTGTTATTATTGATAGATTCATTTATGTTATACTTATAAAACCATTCGACGAATAGTTTTAAACCTCGATCTAAAGATGTTTTAGGCTCCCAGCCCAATTTTAGTTTGGTTTCGTTTATATCGGCAAAAGTGACTGGGACATCTCCACTTTGCATATCAAGATATAACTTTTCTGATTTTCTATCTAAGGCTTTTTCCAAACATTCAATAAAATACATTAATTTAACTGGATTATTATTTCCAAGATTATATATTACCAGGGGAGGGGAGTTGTCATTTTTAACCGGAACATTATTGATTGCCGCTATTATTCCATCGATGATATCATCAATATAAGTAAAATCACGCAGCATATTGCCATGGTTGTATATTTCTATAGGTTTATTTTGAAAAATAGCATTGGCAAATTTATAATAAGCCATGTCAGGCCTGCCCCAGGGGCCATAAACTGTAAAAAAACGTAAACCTGTAAAAGGAATAGCAAATAAATGGGAATATGTATAAGCCATGAGTTCGTTTGAACGTTTGGAAGCTGCATAGAGACTTATTGGCTGATTAACAGGATCGTCAACAGAAAATGGGACTTTATCGTTTAATCCATATACAGATGAACTGGATGCAAAAACAATATGTTTTATTGTATATATTTTACAAGCTTCAAGAATATTTAAAAAACCAGTAATATTACTGTCAATATATGCTTGCGGGTTTTCTAGGCTATAACGCACTCCTGCCTGTGCTGCAAGGTGGCAGATACAATCAAATTGTTCTTCTTTAAAAAGTGCATTAACACTTTGGAGATCTGTTATATCTAGTTTAATAAAATTATAGCCTGAAAGAGAAGAGCTCTTAATTTTTTTACCGTATTGTATTTCTTCCTGTATAATTCCGGAATTTAATAGACGGTCATATTTTAATTTAATATCATAATAATCATTTATTTTATCAATCCCGGTTACATCGTGTCCAAGAGTAATTAATTTTTTTACAAGAAAATAGCCTATAAACCCTGCAGTGCCGGTAACGAGGATTTTCATTATTTTTCTTTGCAAAATGCCTGGTAAGCCAATTTAATTCCTTCGGGTAGTTCGGTTTTTGCCTTCCAGCCTATAGAATTAATTTTACTTACATCAAGAAGCTTTCGAGGAGTACCGTTTGGTTTACTTGTATCCCATTCAATTACACATTTTCTGCCCGTTGTGTCCTGGTAAACAATCTTTTGAATCAATTCTGCCAATTCTTTTATGCTTAGGTCAATGCCTGTTCCAATATTGATAAATTCTCCTATTTCAGACGCATTTTTTTCCTTCATAAGAAAAAGCAGTGCATCTGCCAAGTCTTCGTTATAAAGGAATTCCCTTAAAGGCGAACCATCTCCCCAAAGCGTTACTTTATCAGTACCGCTGATTTTAGCTTCATGAAATTTACTTATTAATGCGGCCAATACATGTCCTGTTTCTATGTTATAATTGTCTCCCGGCCCATAAAGGTTAGTTGGCATTACAGAAATATAATTTGTACCATACTGAATATTATATGAATTGCATAGTTTGATTACTGCTATTTTTGCAATTGCATAGGCATCATTGGTTGGCTCAAGAGGGCCTGTTAACAGATATTCTTCTTTAAGGGGTTGAGTAGCCATCTTAGGGTATATACAGGAAGAACCAAGGTTAAGGAGCTTTTTTACGTTATTTTTATACGCGGCATGAACCACATTATAACCAATCATTATATTTTCATAGATAAAGTCAGCCGGATAAGCGGAATTGGCTCCAATCCCGCCGACCTTTGCAGCAGCCAAAAAAACATAATCCGGTTTATTTTCGGTAAAAAAGCGATCAACATCAGTCTGGTTAAGAAGATTAAGTTCCTGCAGGGTTTTGGTAATGATATTGGTATAACCAGTTGATAGGAGCTTTTTTAGAATTGCGCCGCCTACAAGTCCTGTATGGCCTGCAAGGTATATTTTATCGTGTTTATTCATAATAATTCTTTACTTCATACCCGCCTTTTTTTAGGTATTGTTCTTTTTCGGCTAATTTTAGATCGTTGGTTACCATCATTTTTATAAGTTCGGGAAGCTGCACCTTCGGTTTCCATCCAAGTTTTGTAATTGCCTTAGTCGGGTCACCTATTAAGATATCTACTTCGGCAGGTCTAAAATAACGAGGGTCTATTTCTAAAATAATTTTCCCAGTGGATACGTCAATTCCTTTTTCATTTACCCCCTGGCCTTCCCATTTTATCAGTATTCCAAGTTCAGAAAATGCAAGAGTAATAAAGTCACGGACAGTGGTGGTTATTCCAGTAGCCATAATATAATCATCAGCCATTTCCTGTTGAAGCATAAGCCACATAAGCTCAACATAATCCCCTGCATAGCCCCAGTCGCGTTTTGCGTCTATATTACCCATATAAAGCTTTTCCTGAAGCCCAAGTTTAATGCGGGCAGCTGCACGGGTAATTTTGCGGGTAACAAAAGTTTCGCCGCGAATGGGGCTTTCATGGTTAAATAGTATACCGTTACAGGCATACATTCCATAGGATTCCCGGTAATTAACCACAATCCAGTACGCATAAAGCTTTGCCGCTGCATAGGGGCTGCGCGGGTAGAATGGGGTAGTCTCTTTTTGAGGTATTTCCAGTACTTTTCCAAACAATTCGCTGGAAGAAGCCTGGTAGAATCGTACTTTTTTTTCCATACCAAGAATTCGTATAGCTTCTAATAGCCGTAATGTTCCTATTCCATCAACATCAGCAGTGTATTCAGGAACCTCGAAAGATACCTGAACATGACTTTGAGCTCCAAGATTGTATATTTCATCTGGCTGTATCTGCTGAATAATGCGTACCAGATTTGATGTATCGGTAAGATCCCCATAGTGCAGAATAAACTTTCTATTGTCTACATGAGGGTCTTCGTAAAGGTGATCTATACGTTCGGTGTTAAAGCTGGAAGAACGCCGTTTTATTCCATGGACAGTATAATCTTTTTTTAATAGGAATTCAGATAAGTATGCACCATCCTGGCCTGTAATTCCTGTTAAAAGGGCAGTTCTCATTTTTATTTCCTTTATTCTCTTAAAACCGTTTCATATAATTCAATATGTTTTTTAACAATTGTTTCATTATCAAAGTTTCTTTTTGCTTTTTCCAAGGAATTCATTGATAATTCATTATAATTATCTATACAATACATTATACCTGTATATAAATCTTCTGGTTCATAACATTTTGCTAAATATCCTGTATTTTTGTGTTCTACAATATCCGGAATTCCGCCGGTATTAAAAGCAGCAACAGGAATTCCGCAAAATAGTGATTCAAGACAAACATTGGGAAGGTTTTCAACCAGGGAAGGGCAGACAATAACATCACATAAATTATATATGCCAGCAAGAATATAAGGATTTGTTATAAAACCAGCTTCAAAATAAGATATTTTTATTGACTCCAAAAAAGAAGCATTGGCATCACCAAATATTACTAGATGAAATTTTGAAGTATCAGTAATATATTGTAATGCTTTAATAAGTAAATAACCACCTTTTATAGATTTTCTATTATTTATATCAAAAGCTGACCCAAAACCAATAATTTTTTTATTATTATCAATAGAATATATTTTTTTTAAATATTTTTTTTCAAAAGGTCTAAATATTTCTTCTGGAACAATATTAGGAATAACATTACATATACTTTTACTGTTCCTAAATAAAGCGCTTTTATAAAATTCTTCTTTTTCAAAATTACTAGGAGAGATAAAATAAAATTTCATATTTTTCCAGGCTTTCTTTTTACGCTCCCATGTTTTTCTGCATATATCAGGTCCAGATGTAGATTTTGGTTTATTTGATCTATTATAGCCTTCAATATAACGATAATCATTTTCAAGCATATTTGGATGATGTTCTGCACCGCAAAAAACCCATGAATCATGCATGGTCCAGACAATGGGTTTATTTATTTTTCCTATTTCTTCAATTGAAATCATATTACGGTTAATCCAATGAAGATGTAAAAGATCGTATTCTGAATTATTTATATCTTTTATACTTATACGAGATTTTTTATTTTGTGAATGTTGTATAGTATTTGATGAATAAAATTTATATTTTAATATAGATATTAATTTAATAAATATTTTATTGATAAAACGATATATTATATTATTAATAAATATTTTATTTATTTCATCGTTTAATAAAAAAATAGACATAGTTGTTTTTTTTTCTATAACTCCAAAGTGAACATAAAAATTATTATTTTTTTTTAGTTTAGATAATAACCTTATGGATGAAATTGATGCGCCTCCATAATTATCGGAATAGTTTAAAATTAATATTTTCATTTAATTATTTTTGAAATTTATATAAT
>Ga0099364_10002504_pt1 | contig 29204 bp, 29 predicted proteins | sample TergutTh196P3_FD_73070 | JGI IMG/M metagenome (GOLD analysis project Ga0099364, IMG submission 73070) | Microcerotermes parvus P3 segment gut microbial communities from Pointe-Noire, Republic of the Congo - Th196 P3 | ecosystem: Host-associated > Arthropoda: Insects > Digestive system > Gut ...
ATCGGGTACGCCTGTTTGTATCAGGCAATTGAGGGCGTGGACTATTCGGACATTACAATAACCCTTGTATGTACTATGCGTCCTAATGCGTTATTGAATCACTTAAGCGGCGACCCACAAAAACGGTATGCCGTTAGGGAAAAACGCCCCGGCATTTATGAAGTGGACGGCGAAAGATTCCCGATACAAATTCTTGAAAGCAAGCTGTTGCCACCGGAGGAGAATGCCTGGCTCGCCAGCTTGAAGGAAAATGCCGACCGAGCGGCATTGGAACGGGTGATAGAACTGGACGCAACCGTCGGCGAGAAAGTGAACCTTGGGGCTTACTGGCATGTGGTTTCACATGCCAACATGGATGTTTTTAGCGAGGTGATTAAATTGTCATATGCACAAGCGGAAGAAAAATTAACCAGGGTGCTTGAAGAAGTAGGCTTTGTGCAAAAGCATGAGGCAATTGTTGTGGACAAAACGTTGGAAATTATTAAGGGTCTGCAAAAAGATATTCCTCTATCCAAACTCTCTGCGGACACAGGCATGGCGCTTGAAAGGGTGCAAAAAATAAAGCAAGAAGTCTATGGCTAAAGGCAGTAAAAAGCCTGAATTACGGGTACTTATCGGCTGTTTCCGCACGGCGCCGCGCGCAATGCTATTGCGGCGGGCCGGCGCCCATCTTTTAAGTGGGTCACAATTCCCGGCCTGTATGTAATATCTCCTTAACAAACGGATTATCGTTCTCTAATTCCGATGTCGCAAACCCGCGCTGAGGAGCCGTCCTTCGGCTCTAATGATGCGCGGCATATCAAAATACTATAAAATAAACTTGTTTCCGAAACGGCTTGAAGGATAGAGATGATTGAGATGCCGAGAAGTTTGAAGATGAAGATCATACTATCGTCCGCCGCTTGCCTGTTGATAGCCGGCGTGTTGAGCAATATCTACCTCTACCGTTACCTGACCGGGATCATCGCCGAAAGGGCGGATATAATCGACGCCCTTAACCTGCAAACGGTGCAGAACCGCCTCAACTCGAGCCTGGAGGAACTGGTGTCGCTCGGCAATCTCTGCGCTTATGACGCCGACGTCGCGAGCGGCTTGCGGAACGCGCGGATGCGGACGGCCGAGGAGACGCGGAGCGTCCTTCGGGCACAGAACGCTTTGCAGCGTTATCTCGGCGCGCATTACGTGGTCGAGCCGTATGTCACGCGCCTTATAGCCTTCAACGAAAGCGGCGTCCGCGCGCAGGCCGTCGTTCACGCCTTCAATACGACCTCGGATGTGGATTATGTCATGCGGAGTGACGCCTTTCGGCTGCTATCGGACAGCGGCCTCCGGCAAATCGTAATCGTCGCGCCGTCCATAGACGGCCGCAGGGACTCCATCGTCTCGCTGAGCCGCGTTTACGAGTTTCCCGCCGCTGTTCAGCGCGGCTGGCTGTACGTTGAAATGGACTGCGCTTTTATCGGCGACATACTGTCGCTTTACCCTCCCGGAAGCATATTTGTCGCGGACGCGGACGGCAATGTGATCCCTCGGGGATACGCGGATTTGCCCGCGCAGGAAGGCCGCGTATACAAAATACGAAGCGCGCCGCTGCTCCGCGCGGGGTTGACGCTGTACAGCCGCGCGGACGTCACGTTTTTGTCGGCGGACGCGAACGCGATCCTGTTCACCACAATGGTGGTCGTCCTCACCTCGCTCGCCGCGTCGCTTTTGCTCGCGGTGCTGCTGGGTAATATCATCACGAAGCCTTTAAACCGGCTGACGCGCCAACTCAAACGCCTCGCGGAAAACGAATTTATCCGCGATCCCGAGATCGAAAAAGGCGGCGATGAAATCGCGGACGTCGGCCGGACGATAAACGAAATGACCGACAGCATCAACGCCCTCTTGCGCGAAACGGAGGAGATGTATTACCGCCAGAAGAACGCCGAAATCGCTTTGCTGCAAAGCCAGGTCAATCCGCACTTTTTGTACAACACGCTGGATTCCATCCGCTGGATGGCGGTGATCCAGAAAAGCGCCGGGATTGAGAAAACGGTGCGCAGCCTCTCGAACCTGCTTAAAAACATTGCCAAGGGCGTGGGGGACAAAATAACGCTCGAAGAAGAGCTGTCCCTTCTCAAGGATTATATGGACACCCAGTCGGTGCGCTTTATGGAGCTTTTGGATTTTGAAGACCGCGTCCCCGAGCGTTTGCGCGGTTTCCATATAGTCAAGTTCACGTTGCAGCCTTTGGTTGAAAACGCGATATTTCACGGGATCATTCCCACGGGGAGATGCGGCGTAATTACCGTGGAAGCGGCAGAAGACGGCGAGTATCTGAATATCTTTGTGGAGGATAACGGCGTGGGCATGTCGTCTGAGAAGATCGCGTCGCTTTTCGCTTCGCCGCAAAAACCGCACTCCAGAGGAATGTCGGGAATCGGGGTCGCGAATGTCGACGAACGGATCAGGCTCGTTTACGGCGAGGGGTGCGGGCTTTCCTACGAGAGCCGGCCCGGCGTGTTTACCCGCGCCGCCGTTCGCGTAAGGAAAGAGGAGCCCGATGTATAGCGTGCTGTTGGTGGACGACGAACCGTTGATTCTGGCCGGTATCAAAACCCTTTTGGATTGGGAGGCCGAGGGCTGCCGGCTCCTGTGCGACGCCCGCAACGGCAAACAGGCGCTCGAATCCATCGAGGCTTTGCAGCCGGATATTGTAATAGCGGACATCAGTATGCCCGTTATGGACGGCATCGGGTTGATAAAGGAGGCGTCGGAGGCGTATCCGCAGATCGTGTTCGTCATGCTCACGAACATGCAGGAGTTTGAGCTCGCGCGCGAATGCCTGCGTTACAACGCCGCGGACTATCTCGTCAAGACGCAGCTCGACTCCGATACGCTGCGCGAGAGCCTTGCGAAAGCGAAGCAGGAGTCGGACAAAAGGCAAATCGCCGGCACTTCCCGATTTGAACAGGAGTTCAGGCAGACGACTCAAAGGCAGCTTCTATCCGAAAGCCTTAAGCTGCTCATGCTGTCGCAGGATTTTCCCGCTGAAATTGAACGCGCTATGAGCAACGCGGGCGTGCCGGCGGCGTATCTTTTGATTTCCGTCCATTTTGTGTACCCCGAGTACTTTTCGGCGAGAAATCCGGGGATCGGCGATTTCGACAAGTTGTTCTACTGGGAGTGCGAGGTGGCCGGGGAGATAGCGAAAAACTGTTTCCCGAATGCCGTTTCCGCCGCTTTGGACGCGCAGAGCCCGCAGATTTTGGTTTTGGCATGGGGAGACGATCCTTCGATTTATGAGGAACAGCTCGGCGTTTTTTATAAGAAGCTCGCCGCCGCGTCGTCGAATATTACGGGGATCGAGCCCTGCGTTCTCGCGACGGGCGCGTCGTCGGGCAGGGATGGGCTGCGCGAATGCCGCGAGCGGATTTTTTCAATGTCGGATTATTTTTACCTGACGGGCGCGAGGTTCATCCGCTACGGCGAGATGCCGAAAATTAATTACGTGCCGCTCGGATTGAGCGGGATTTCCGGCAGCCTGAAAAAAGAGCTGAACGGCAAAAACGCCGCCGGAGCCGCCGCCCTTTTTGAACGCGCGATCACGCGGATAAAAAATGAGCCGCACGAAAAATCCCAAGCCGTTTGGCTTTGCACCGAGCTATATTTCACTGTCTGCGAGACGCTCTCCGCGCTGCCGGACCGGAATAAACACGCCGGATTCGCGAAGCAGGGCATATTTTCCGATTCCGCCGCGGGTTACGAGCAAATCAAGCGCCTGTCCACAAGGGAAGAAGTCCTGCGTTTTTTAGCCGCGATAAAAAACGAGCTGCAATCCGCGCTGCGGCACGGGACATCCCGCTGCGGCGACGTGATAGAACAGGTGAAGCGGTACGTTTACGAAAACCTGGACAAACGCATAACCCTGCAAGAGGCGGCGGGCCATGTCCGCCTTTCGGCGGGATACCTTTCGGCGATATATAAAAAGCATTGCGGCGGGAATTTTGTAGATTTTGTAAATCGCTGCAAAATTGAAAAAGCCTGCGAGCTTCTAACGCGGGAGGATTATCTGGTCGGGCAGGTCAGCGATATGCTCAGCTTCGAAAACGCGTATTACTTCGCGAAGATTTTTAAGAGGTATAAGGGAGTAACGCCCACCGAATACCGCAAGGCGCGCCGGGCGAATTGAGTTCGCCCGGCACACCTTTCGTAATTTCCGCTCAATGCCACCTTGTGCTTGTGCGGTAGTAATTCAGCGCGCGGCCTTTCTTGCCGTCCTTGTCCTGTTCGGCAAGCCTTCTTTCGGTGTGGCGCGAGAACAGGACGAACGGCAGCCCGATCAGCAGGTATATTATCGCGACGATTATGCCGGTGCCGAAGTAGTCGTAGTACGTCCCGGCAAGCTGTCCGTAAGCCCTTGTCAGGTCGACCAGCGTTATCGTGGAGACCAGCGACGAGTCCTTCAGGAGCGATATGAAATCGTTCGTGACCGGAGGTATCACGACCCTGAACGACTGGGGCAGTATGACTTCCTTCATTGCCTGCCACCTCGTCATCCCGAGGGCAAGCCCCGCCTCCCATTGCGTCTGCTGGATGGCGTAAAGCCCCGCCCTGTATATCTCGGCTTCGTAAGCGGCGTAGTTCAGCCCGAGCCCGATCGCGCCCGCCCAGAACGGGTTCAGGGTTATCCCGATGTTGGGCAGGCCGTAGAAGATGAAGAACAATTGGATCAGCACCGGCGTGCCTCGCATGAATTCCACGAAGGCGCCTGCCGCGAACGATACCCATTTCGGCGCGAACACCCTCGCGACCGCCAGCACCAGCCCGAACACCGTCGCGATGACCATCGCCGTTATCGAGACTTTAAGCGTCAGTATCGCCGCGTCGCCGAATCTCGGCAGCATCGAAATGTATCTGTCCAGCCTCTGCCCGAACGTCAACTGCCGGCGGTACATTTCGGCCCATTCGTCGTAGCGCGTCATCTCGACGCTGCGGGGGGAGTAGTCGTTGAACTCCACGGCCATGACCGGGCTCCACAGGTTCCACCTGTCGTATATCTCGCGGAGCTTGCCCGTGTCCCTCAGGTACACTATCGCCGAGTTGATCTTCGTGAGCAGTTCCCTGTTCTCTTTGGTGAGGGCGACCGCGTAGGTGATCTCGCCTATCGGCGGCCCCACGAATTTGATATCCGGGTTGAAGCCCGCCGAGTATATGGCGATGGGGGAGTCGAACAGCGCCGCGTCGAGCCGTCCGTTGGCGAGGTCCTCGTATGCGGTGGCCTCGACTATGTATGTGCGGAGATCGACGTCGTCGAGTTCTTCGAGGACCATCTGGGCGTAACTCTCCTTGAGCGTGCCGACGACTTTGCCGTTGCAGTCCTCAAGGGAATTGATGTCCGCGGTCTCCCCTCGGACGGCCAGTTGGAGAAATGTCTTGTAGTAGGGTATCGAGAAGCTGACGGCCTCCTCGTGCTCCGGCGTGACCTCCAGCCCATTGATGGCTATGTCGTAGAGCCCGCGCTGTAAGCCCGGTATCAGGTTGTCCCAGGCGTTGTTGACATACTCCGTCTCCATGTCGAGGTATGCCGCTATTTCGTTTACGATGTCAACCTCGAAGCCTATCAGCTCTTCGGTGTCCTTAGGGTCCGGGAACATGTAAGGGAACCCGCCCTCCGAGTCGCCGCCCCAGCGCAGAACGCCTGAGCCGGCTGCCGCCGCCGGTGAAGCGGCTAACGCCGCGAACAGTATGGCCGCGCCGGCCGTCATTAGCAGGTTTTTCATCAGCAGTTCACCGCCGCGGTTCCCGTAAAGTGGCGCAGGAATTCCCTGGTCCTGTCGCTGCGCGGGTTTGTGAAAAGAATATCGCCGTCGTCATATTCCACTATCTCTCCCTTGTCGATGAACACGATGTAGTCGGACGCGTCGCGCGCGAATTTCATCTCGTGCGTCACTATGATCTGGGTCATCCCCTCCGAGTCGAGGTCCTTCATGACCTGGAGGACCTCGCCGACCAATTCGGGGTCCAGCGCGCTCGTCGGTTCGTCGTACAGCATGACCTTGGGGTTCATCGCGAGCGCGCGGGCGATGGCCGCTCGCTGGCTCTGCCCGCCGGAGAGCGTCGAGGGGTATTTGTTCGCGGCCGATTCGAGGCCGACTTTTTTCAAGAGGCGCATCGCGATCTCCCGCGCCTCCGGTTCGGGAGTCCTTTTCACGACGCGAGGCCCTATCATCACGTTCTGTATGACGGTCTTGTGTGGAAACAGATTGTTGTAACCCTGGAAGACCATGCCCACTTCACCGCGCATCCTGTGGACGGTCTCCAGCATTTTTTCGTCCGGCTTGTGCGATCGCCCCTCCCGGGAGAGTTCCACGCCCCCGATCCGGATATAGCCGGAGTCCAGCAGTTCCAGGCAGTTAAGGCACCGCAGGAACGTCGACTTGCCGCAGCCGGAAGGGCCAATCAGAGAAACGAGGTCCCCCTCTTTTATGTTGATCGAAATGTTGTTGAGCACTCGGGTGTCCCCATCGTCGAAACTCTTGCAGAGGTCGCTGATGACGATGAGGGATTCTTCACGCGTATTGACCATAGCCCATGCCGCCTCCTTATGTTTTTTTAATCTGGGGCGAAACTAAAATGCGGGATATATCAACGTCGAAGATCGGTAGAATTATAAAAAAAGCACACACGTTCGGGTAATCGCGCGTACAATTTACCGAGGAAAGGTGTCAACGGAGCTATAAGTTTCCTTAAGTGCTTTTTCGCCGAAACACGCATCGCGTTCCGGACCCGGCGAAACTCGCCAAACCGGGTTTTTTTCAACGTGATCCCGCCTCCCTCTCTGTGAATTTTTTCACGCATAGTTTAATTGTTTTAAAGGGGTAACGCAATACCGCGCGGGACAAACGCGTGAAGCGTTTGTCGAATTGAGAATTGAGAGTTGAGAATTGAGAATTAAAAAATACCGTGAATTTCTGTTTATTTTTCGTGCAATTTGGAGCGATTTTTTACTTAATTCTCCACTCTCAATTCTCAATTCAAACGCATGAAATTTATTTCATGCGTTTGTCCCGGCCTCGGGCTGCTAAGGGCGAAATGTCTTCCAGGTCCTGGTTTGGAAGGCTGTTTGAAGTGTTCAAACTCTGCTGGAAAAAATATTTCTGAGGTATAATTCAGGCATCAACCGGCGAAGCCTGAGAGGAAATGAGCGCGATATGGATGTAATACGCAACGCGAAAGACAACTGCCTGAAACTGATACTCGGGGAACACGAGCTTTTTTCGGAGTTCCTGAGAGATTTCATCGACATTGATATATTGAAAGCTGTCGCCCCTGCGGACATCGAGGACATAACCGAGCGCTTTATCCCGCTGTTCACGGATCAGAAGGATTCCGACGTCGTAAAACGCATAAATCTCAAAGGCGACACGCCGTTTTTCGTCATTTCGATCGTCGAGCACGAGTCGGAGGTAAACTACCGGTCGAGCTTCAAAATGCTCCAGTACATCGCGCTTGTGCTCAACGACTACGAAAAAGAAATAAATGCGGCGAAGGACAAAATAAGTTACACGAAAGACTTCAAATACCCACCGGTACTGCCGATAGTGTTTTACGACGGCACGGGAAAGTGGACTGCCGAGACCAATTTCCTGCACAGGACGGAAATGAACGGCATCTTTGAGAAATACATACCGAAGTTCGAGTATGAGCTGATCAGCTTGAACGAATACAGCACGGACGAACTTGTCAGGTTCGGGGACACGCTGTCGCTGATAATGATAATCGATAAGATAAGAACGCCGGACGGGATAAAGATGCTGATGAGCAAACTGCCGAAGGACTACATCGAACGGCTGTCGCTCAACATTCCGAAACATTTGACGAAGCTGATAGCCGATGTGGTGGAGGTGCTTTTGAAAAAGGTAAAGGTGCCCGAAGAAGAAATCAGGGAGATTGCGGAAGGAATCGAGCAAAAGGGGGTAAGTGAAATGTTCGCGATTGAAAATTACGACGTGCAGGAGACAAGACGCATAGCCCGGAACGAGGGTGAGCGCGAGGGTATAATCAAGGGTGAGAGTGAAGAACGTAAAAGGTGGGAAAAAACGGTAGCGGAAAAAGACGCACTTATTGCGGAATTACGAGCGAGGCTCAGTGAGGACTCTGGATTCGAATATAGCAAACGCTGAAGACAGAAGAGCATTAGGCATAGCTCGAAATCTTTAATGTTTATGCCGGCAATTCACGCGTAAAATCCTGCAAACGGACGCAGAAGACATAGCGCCAAAAATAGCGGAGCCTCGCAGGGTTTTGACGCTGATTATAATTTGACGGGCGGCAGCCTGCCGCCCGTCGCCCGTTTACTTACTCTCTCGCCATTTCAATGCCTTGCATCAGCGACGCTTTGTTCAGCATACCTGTGGAGATTCCCGCAAGATTGCCTTCCGCATCAACGAAAACGGTAGTCGGTATCGCCCGCACGTTGTATTGCCCCGCCGCCTCGCCGGTCATGTCGTAGAAGATGGGAAAGGTGAAGCCTCCGTTTTCGATGTACCTGTCCGCCGCCGCTTTGGTTTCGCTGCCGGCGGTCAGGTTTACCATCATGAACTGCACTTCGCCGCCGAGCTGATTGTACGCTTCCTCGAAGTGCGGCATCTCGGCGCGGCAGGGGGGGCACCAGCTTGCCCAGAAGTTAATCACGACAGGCTTGCCCTTCATGTCGCTCAACCTGACATTGCGCCCGTTCGCGTCGAGGGCCGTGAAGTCCGGCGCTTTCACGCGCACCCTCGTCACTCCGGCGGACGCGTCCCGCGACAGAACGCCGTAGCCGAGATAACTGGCGCCGAGGAACAGCGCGAAAGCCGCCAGCGCAATTATGAAACCGAGTTTCTTCTTCATTGTACGAACCTCCCAAAGTATCCGGTCATCATCAACACGCCCAGCACGATCAGGCACGATCCGGCGACGGTGTTGATAACCCTGTAGTTTCGCTTGATAAAAGCGAAAGCCGACTTGAACATGTCTATCAGCACGGCGCAGACGATAAACGGAACGCCGAGCCCCGCCGAGTAACATACCAGCATCGATACGCCTTGAAGCGCCGAATCGCCGGTGGCCGCAACCATCAGCGCCGAACCGAGGAACACCCCGATGCACGGGGTCCACGCCACCGCAAACACCATCCCGAAGATCACAGACGGAACGGGGCCCGTCTTTCTCTGTGCGCCCGATTCCGCCATTTTGCTGAACGGCGACGCCATGTCGAACTTTAATATCCCGAGAAAGTTCAAGCCAAGCGCCGCGACAAACGTGCCCGATACGATATTGAGAATCGTCCTGTACTCGCTGAGCAATCCCCCTATCGTTCCGGCGAAAGCGCCCATCAGCGAGAATACAACCGTGAACCCGGCGACGAAGCACGCCGCGTTTTTCAGCGTTTCGCCCCTGCTTCCCCCGGAGCCCGCGAAGTATGTTACGTAGACGGGCATCATCGGGAGAAGGCAAGGAGATATGAACGTGACGATACCTTCGAGAAACAAAATAATATATTGCTGCAACCCTTTGCCCCTTTTTATTTTATTCCCGTTAAGGTAGCATTATTATAACGCTTTTCGATAATTATAATAAGGAGAGAAAAAATGCCTGTGCGCGAGATAACCGAGGAGTGTTTCGACGAGATTGTGCTGAAAAGCGAGCGGCCGGCGCTGTTGGAGTTCGGCGCGGAATATTGCGCGCCGTGCCGCGTCCTTGCCCCGGTGATAAAACGCATCTCCGACGAGCGCGAGGATATTCTGTTCGGCGTGGTGGACGTGGAAGCCTCGCCGTCCATTGCGGCGAGGTTCGGAGTGATGAGCGTACCGACGGTGATTGCTTTAATCGCCGGCAGGGAAGCGGGCAGGGCGTCCGGTAATATCACGAGGGAACGCGTGATAGGTTTGATCGGTTTGCACCGCTGACATACGCTTCATGCGTTTGTCCCGGCGCCGCTGCCGGAAGGGTTGTTTTGGCGTTACATCGGATATATAATGGCTCGTATTAATTTTTTATGCCTGTTGTTAGCATAAGCCAAAGGGAGTTTGAGGGAGTTTGGGTTTGAAAGTTACTGTTCATGATGTTGCAAAAATAGCTAAGACATCCAGCGCAACGGTATCCCGGGTCGTTTCCGGCGGCGCGAACGTAAGCCGGGCCACAAAAGAAACTGTTTTGCGGGCGATTGAGGAATGCGGTTACATACCCCGGCAAAAAAGTAAATGCGCAAAACAGACAAATAAGGACACTGTTTTGGTGATTGTGGAAGACTTGGAGCTTGTCGCTTACCTTGATTACATCAAAGGCATGACTAATGTATTGGCGGCGGGCGGCAAAACGGTTTTTGTTTATAGCAGCGATTACGACCCGCAAAAAGAGGTGAAAAGCCTGCAATTTGCAGAAAGCAACAAATATTGCGGAGTGATTATGCTGAGCGCAATTGAAAACCCCGCTTTGCTGAAAGCTATAGAGGAAGTGAAAATTCCCGTTGTATTCGCCAACCGCTATCTTCGCTCCGTGGAGACGGATACTGTGACGCTTGATAATTATAAACTTGGGTATATGGCAACAAACGAACTTATCCGCAGGGGACACAAAAAAATAGCGCATTTGGCCGGCAGCCGCACGTCAAACGCTTCGCTGGACAGGATACGCGGTTACAAAGACGCCATGGAGACAGCAAAGTTTAGCGCGCCGCAGAACGCCATTTTTTACGGCGACCTGAAATACGAAGGCGGCGTGGCTTTTGCCGATTGGCTGTTGAAAGAAAAAATGCCGTTTACCGCTGTATTTGCGTCAAATGAAACCATGTCTATGGGTTTGATCGAAACGCTGGAAGACCATAACGTGAGCTGTCCGGATTGCATCAGCGTCATTTGCGCCATACACACCAACATGGTGCGGGTGGGAAAAATCAAGTTGACCGGCTTTGGTTACGGCAGTATCGAAATGGGTGAAAAAGCGGCAAATTTGCTGTTGCAGCGCCTCGAAGAACCGAACGGTAAAAAAATGCATATCGCGTTTACGCCGGAGTTGATGGAGAACAATAGCATTAAGAATATTTGAAAATAGAAAATGTTGCAATGCAAAAATTCCTCTAAATTTTGGATTTTTACAGTATTCTTCCAGGCGCGCCGAACAGATATATTTCATTGAAAATATTTTATGTTTTCATCATATTTCTCCGCACAGACCTATTGACATGCGCGAAATTACAATGTATATTTTGCTTTAACAGTAAATATCCGTGAAAAAATATGCAGCGCTATAGTGTAAATTTCATTGTAATTATATGAGTGTTGCATAAATTTCAGTTCAAATTTAACAAACGCAAATTAATTCAATATGAGGGGGCTTTCTATGAAGTCTGCCAAGTTGTCTTATACCATTATTTCTGACGGGCCCTATCGTTGTGGTGAATGTCCGATGTGGGATCATAGAGAAAAACTATTCTATTGGTCGGATATGCTGGCGGGCAAGTTGTTTTGTTATAACCCAGCGACAAAACAGGTAAGAACCGTTGCGGAGGGAAAGAATGTAAGCGGGTTTACCATGAATGACAGCGGCGGTTTCGTCTGCGCGACACATCAGGGAGTCTACCTCTGGAATGAGCGCGACGGGTGGAGGTTGGTGGCGGATGAGTGCGAGGGCCAGGCGCTTCATTCCAATGACGCCACGGCGGACTCGAAAGGGCGTTTCATTTTTGGTACAACATTTTACGATCAGACGGTAAAGGATGGGGCTTATACGAGAGGAAGATTGTACTCAGTTACGGACGGCGGCCGGATTACGATCCTCGACGAGGGGTTTCACCTGCCGAACGGTATTGGCTTCTCACCCGATCAGAGATACATGTATTTTACCGAAACAGTCACTCGCGAAATATACCGATACGATTACAACCCCGAAACCGGGATCGCGGCCAACAAAAAAACTTGCGTCAAAATACCGGATACGGATGGTATCCCGGATGGCCTGACGGTAGATTCGGAAGGATATATCTGGTCCGCGCATTGGTATGGCAGTTGTGTCGTCCGCTATGATCCGGAGGGAAAGGAGGAGCGGAGGATAGAGGTTCCGAGCGGGCAGACTTCTTCCGTCATGTTTGGCGGAGACGACCTGCGAGACCTTTATGTGACGACTGCCGCCGAAGTCGTTCGCCTGTCGGCCGCTCCAAAGGGATATGATTTCGACGCGCCTCATAACGGAAACGTGTACAGATTTCATCTGGAGGGCATTCAAGGAATTAAAGAACACTTTTCTGACATTTCTCTAAAATAATATTTCAATTCAGGTTGGGAGAGGTTTTGAGATGATGAATTACAAAACGATTGAGGAAGGCGTTAAAGGTAAGGCGGCGTTTGCGACCGGTGGTACGATGGGTATAGGCAAGGCTTGCGTTGAAGCATTTTGCGCGGCAGGAATCAACACGGTAACGGTAGGGCGCAGCTTGGACAAAGGAAAAGCCCTGGAGGCGGAAATCAACTCATGGGGCCGCGGGAAATGCACGTACCTTGAGTGCGACGTAACAGATTTTGACCGTCTGCGCGAGTGTATTGATCTCGCCGCCCAGGAACACGGCAGGTTGGATATTCTTTTGAACTGCGCGGGTTACTTCCCTCTCCAGGTTCCGATTGATATGACCTCCCTGGAAGATTACATGGCGGTTCTGAACTGTAACCTGGTGGCGTATTTCATCGCGATGAAGCATGCGCTGCCGTATATACGCAAGCAAAAAGGCAACATCTTGAATGTCGGCAGCGTGTTGGGCACGACAGGAAACGAAGGGTCGGTGGCGTATTGTTCAACGAAAGGCGCTATTCATACGATGACGCGCGCAATGGCAATTGATGAAGCCAGAAATGGCGTGCGCGTAAACGAAATAAAGCCCGGGCATATTAATACGGAGATGTTTGATCTCACTACTTCCAGACAGGAAGATCCGGAAGGGTTCGTAAAGTATTCGGATGGGCTGCAATGGATGGAGCGCGGCGGCACAGCGCAGGAGTGCGCCTATGCCGCGCTGTTCCTTGTAAGCGACTGGGCGAGTTTTGTCACAGGCGAGCAACTGCACGTAACAGGCGGGTACGAAATCGGAGAAGGCACAAAGCTTCCCAATCCGTATCTCGCATGGGGCAAGATGGAGAAGAAATAGAAACAAGTCGGCTTCAGCCGGTTTGACGCGCGCAATATTGACGAAAAGACGGATGGATGACAATGTATTTAGAGCTGAGAGATATATCTAAGAGCTTTCCGGGTGTAAAAGCTCTTCAAAACGTGAACTTGGACGTGAATGAAGGCGAGGTCGTCGCCCTGCTTGGAGAAAATGGAGCGGGCAAATCAACTCTGATGAATATTCTGGGCGGCGTCATCAAGGCGGACAAGGGACGTATTTTCAGCAAGGAAAAGGAAATAACCATCCATAATGTGGCTGACGCGCAAAGAGAAGGGATTGCGTTCATTCATCAGGAATTATCGCTGTTTCCAAAATTAACGGTCACGGAGAACCTGTTTATCGATAATTTTCTGACGAAAAAACACAGCCCCTTTCTCGACAAAAGGGCGATGCACGAAAAGACGCTGGAAATCTTCAAGCCGTTTGGCATCGAAATCGATCCGCGGGCGAAAGCGCAAAATCTCGCGATGGGTGAGCGGCAACTCGTGGAAATCATGTCGGCCGTGCTGAAAAACTCCAAGATCATTATATTGGATGAGCCAACGTCTTCGCTGACCGCAAACGAGTGTGAAACGTTGTTTGACATTGTCAATAAACTGCGCAGTGAAAACAAACTGGTCATCTTCATTTCCCATGATTTGGATAAGGCGCTTATGCTTTCGGATCGGGTATATGTGCTTAGGGACGGGAAAAACGCCGGTTCCGGCTACGCTAAGGACATACCGAAAAACGATATTATCAGCATGATGGTGGGTGATAAAGCCGGGAAATTTTTCGTGAAAAAGCGCAGAGACATTCAGAGTGAAGTGGTCCTTGAGCTCAAGAACATCACAACTGACGCCGTAAAGGACGTGAGCCTTTCAGCGAGGCGCGGCGAGGTGGTGGGCATGTATGGGCTGATTGGGTCAGGCCGCACGGAGTTGATACGAGCGCTCATGGGGTTGGATGCGATCAATTCGGGAGAGGTATTTGTCGAAGGTAAAAAGGTGGCAAAGCACACTCCCAAAGCCTTGATCGATATGGGTATTGCGTATTTGACGGAAAACCGGCGCGAAGAGGGGCTTTTCTTAGAGCTTGGCGTCAACATAAACATCACGATAACAAAGCCGGAGGAATTGCGTTCGGGGCCTTTACGCCTTATCAGCAGGAAAAAGGATGTGGAAATCACAAATAAAGCTATCAGAGACCTTTCCATAGCGGTACCTGGCCCATTTCAATTGGCGGGTAAGCTCTCCGGCGGAAATCAACAAAAAGTCGTCATTGGGAAATGGCTGCACAGGAACCCTAAGATATTCATTTTGGATGAGCCGACGCGCGGAATAGACGTCGGCGCAAAAAACGAGATATACCGGCTGATTGATGAGATCGTAAATTCCGGTGTGACCGTGATACTTATATCATCCGAAATCGAAGAGGTGCTGGGCATGAGCGACCGGGTGTTCGTTATGGCGCGCGGCAGAGTAGCGGCGGAATTGGCTGATGATGAGATTACCAACGAGAATGTCATAAAATACACGATGAGTTGACGGGCTGAGAACATGTTGTCAAATAAGATGAAAATCAAGGAGTTTGTATATTCCAATCTGTTCTACGCGATCGCGGTTGTGTTTATCGCGGTGTTTGGAACCATACATCCCAAATTTCTTGCAAGTCAAAATATCGTGAATATCTTTGCGCAGTCAAGCGTGCTGATTCTTGTAAGCATAGGCATGGCGCTGGCGCTCATTACAAAAGGATTGGATATGAGCGTGGGTTCTATCGTTTTTCTCTGTTCATCGACGATGTGGATACTCAACAAAAATCTGAACATCGGTATGGCGGGAATGATGCTTGCCAGTCTTCTCGTCGGCCTGTGTGCCGGCGCGCTGAATGGCGTAATCGTTTCCATACTCCGCGTATATTCGCTGCTGCCTACGCTTGCGACGATGTTTATGTACCGCGGAATAGCGCTGATCATAAACGGCGGCCGGCATTCTCCCATGCCCATGTTTTGGGGCAGAATAATCAGTTTGCGGGTGAATTCGGTTCCTGTGCATGTTTTAGTGGCGATTGGTTTGACGATTATTGTGCAGTTACTGCTAAACAACACAAAAATCGGGCGCCATATCTACGCTTTGGGCGACTCCGAAAAGACCGCCCATGAAAAAGGCATCAGCGCCTTCAAAATCAGAATGCTTGTATATGTAATTTCGGGACTGATGTGCGGGATCGCGGCAATTATTTTTTCGGCGCAATCCATGTCTGTTCCGCCGTCCAGCGGCCAGGGCATGGAATTCCGATGCGTAATAGCCGTTGTGCTGGGAGGCGTAAGCATGTTCGGCGGCAAAGGCACCGTTGCCCCAGGCGTAGTTGTGGGCGCGTTACTGATGTCGCTGATTTCAAATGTTCTCGTCGTGCTTTCGGCTCCGCCTCATATGTACATCATTGTGTATGCGCTTGTGATTTTGTTTGTAGTGCTGTTGGATACGCTAAAAAGCCGGAAATCCGGCCTTTTAAATAAAGCAAAAATAAGGGAGGTAACAAAATGAAAAGGTTTTTAACCATCGTGCTTGTCGTTTCTCTAGTCTTTGCGGTAAACGCCGCAGCCGCCGCCGCTTCTCAGGCTGAACCGATAAAAATTGGCCTGTCGATTTGTTCTCTCATCTCTCAGTTTTTCGAGGGGGTACGGCAATCCGCCATAGATACCGCCGAGGAATTGGGTGTAGAGCTGGTGATTGCCAATGCCGACGGCGACGCGGCGAGGCAGAAAGAGCAGATTTTAAATTTGATTTCAGCCGGAGCTCAGGTTGTATTGGCGATAGCTCAGGATTCCGACGCGATCGTCTCTTCCGCGGCGGACTCCGCCGCAGCGGGAATCCCGTTTGTCGCGCTCAGCAGGCAGCCGACCGATATGCAAAACGTAGCGCTGTTTATAGGTTTCTCCAATGAGCAGAGTGCGGGCGTCGACGCGGAGGCGATGAAGCAGGCGGCTGAAGACTTGGGATATGGCGCCGTAAAAGTTATCCAGATGGTCGGCGATCTGAACGATACAAATGCAGTTGAGCGCAAATCGGGTTTTGAAGCGAAAGCGCAAGAACTTGGATTTGAAATAGTAGCGGAGGTGGCAACGGAGTGGAACGTCGAAACAGCGTTCAACCGCCTGAGAGATACCGTGCAGAATGTCGATGACTTCAACGCGATTTTTGCTCCTTCGGATATCCTGATTCCGGCGATTATGTCCGTGCTTTCCGCCAGAGGAGAGTGGGTGAAATATGGTGAGGACGGCTATAAAATCATCACCGCGATTGACGGAGACCCGACGGCTGTTGCGGCTGTGAAGGAAGGATATGTGTACGCGACGGCAAACAATGACGCTCTTGAGCTGGGCCGTGAAGGCGTGTTGCGCGCGCTTGATATTCTGAGGGACGGACCTCCGGCCCAAAATATACAGAAGATAGACGCAATTGCGGTGACTAAAGAGATCGCCGACAGCGTCGGCGATTCCATCTGGGGCAATTCCTTTGCGAATTGATGAACGACATATAAACAATCAGCCAAGAAGATGAGTGTTCTTCCGGCATGGGAGCAGCATTCCCATGCCGGAATACCGAAGGGAGGCGCCTGTTTGGATCAGGCGGAACGCAGATGAGAAAAATAGTGACCACAATTGTAAACGGCATACAAAGCAATCCTATTATTATTGCGTCTCTCGGGCTGTTTGTTCTTATGATATTCTTTGTACCCCGATTTGCAACGCGGGAGAATTTATTTTCATTGCTGGGACAGATGTCCTATCTCGGGATTGTTACCGTAGGGCTTGCGTTTGTGTTGGTGGGAGGGGGCAACGACCTGTCCATCGGTTCTACGATATCCATTACGGGAGTTATCGCGTCATTGGCAATGGCTCGCGGTATAAATATAGGTTTGGCGGTTCTGTCGGCGCTTGCGGTCGGCGCCGGCATCGGTCTTTTGAACGGCGTGTTTATTGCCGGTCTTGGAACAAACGCGTTTATGATGACGCTGATTACGCAGATGCTCTTTGAGGGGATCGCGCTGGCGGTTACAAACGCAACTTCTGTGACGGGCCTGCCTGCGGCGTTCATTGAAATGGGCAACAGCGCGATATTGTTCATACCCGCGCCGGTCTTTATTATGTTGGTAACGTATGTTGCGGGGCATATCGTTCTTACAAAATCTTTATACGGAAGAAAACTGTTTGTCACAGGCGCAAACAAGGACGCCGCCAGATTGGTTGGCGTGAGCTGCGTTGGAATTTTGTTGTCCACATACGTGCTGAGCGGCGTGCTTGGCGGCGTTTCCGGCGTAATACTGGCGAGCCGCTTGGGAGTGGGTTCTCCTTCCTCAGGCCGAAATATCATTATGGAGGTCATCGGGGCGGCTGTGATTGGCGGAAACAGCTTATTTGGCGGAAAGGGTTCGGTCGTCGGGGCGGCCTTTGGAGCTCTTTTACTCTCTTTAATTTCCAACGGCCTTACGCTGCTTGGCGTGGAGTGGGCATTAACCATGATAGTAAAAGGATTTATTATTCTTTTGGCTGTCTGCGTCGATGTTGCCGGCACGAGACTGATGTCTAAAAGAATGCTCAACGCCTGATCGAAGGGTTTCAAAGTTAGCGCGGATTTTAAAATAAAAATCTGTAGATTTTGAGAGAGGAAGTACTTTTGTGGACAATTATTTGAAATGGCTGAAAGAAGAGACTCCGACTGTTTGGTGGAACGACTCTGCTATTCCTTCAGAAATCAAAGCGGCTATCGAAAACGGGGCGCAAGGCGTCACGACCAATCCAATATTAACCTACAAGGCTCTGCAGGAAAATCCCGATTATTGGGAAGAAAAGATAGCTCATATTCCTCAGGACGCGGCGCCGGAGGAGCGCGCCGAAGAGCTGCTGCGCGTTGTTACCGTCGCGGCCGCAAAGCAGTTTGAACAGGTTTACGTGAAGACCAATAAACGGCACGGCTATGCTTTGGGGCAGCTAAATCCGGCTATATGCCACGATAGCGGTCTGATGCTCGCGCAGGCGCTGCGCTATAACGCCTGGGGCGAAAACATCGCGGTGAAGCTGCCTTCTATTATCTCGGCGCTGCCCGTTATTGAAGAACTTGCCGCGCGGGGGATTGCGGTATGCACAACGCTGAACTTTTCGATTTCACAGGGTATCGCCGCGGGAGAAGCATATGAAAGAGGCGTAAAAAAAGCAAAAGCAGCCGGGGTGGAAGTGAAACCCTGTTTTGTCGTCCAACAGGGCGGCCGGTTGGACGAATACCTCGTCGAATCGGCGAAGGACAGCGGCGTATGCGTGGATGTCGGATTAATTCAAAATGCCGGCAACGCGGTTTGCAAAAAACTTTACAGATTGTTTCAGGAAAGAGGCATCACGGCAAAGATAATGCCCGCGGGATTGCGAAGAGTAAAACATTTGACTGATATGGCAGGGGCGGACATGGTGTTTTCCTTACAACCCAGGATTCAGCAAATGGTATTAAATGAAAATCCGGTGAAGAGATTGGAGATAGACAATGCAATATCGGAAATGATAATAGAACAATTGCGTAATATTCCCGAGTTTGTTCGCGCATATGATGAAGGCGCGATGAAACCCGAAGAGTTTTACGGATTTGGCGTTACGCAGAAAACTCTGTCGCAATTTCTTTGGACGGGTTGGATACCTCTTGAAACATATGGCGTCGGAAAAGTGTCCGAACGTTGGTTTTAAGAGAGAAACGGGGTTCTGCAATCGCCTGAAATTAAATTTTGCAGGAGGAGACGTAAATGAATTATAAGTCAATTGAGGCGTGCATGAAGGACAAAGTGGCAATTATTACAGGCGGAACAAGCGGAATTGGCAAAGCGTCCGTATATATGTTTTGTGCCGTCGGTGTGAACGTTGTTACAATAGGGCGCAGAGAAGAACTTGGAAACGCAATTGCAAAGGATATTAACGCTCAGCCCGGCGGCCAATGCGTGTTTTATTCTTGTGATGTGCGTGATGTAAATAGGATCGAAGAGATAGTTGACGCTACAATAAAGCAGTTTGGGAAACTTGATATTCTTGTGAACTGTGCCGGCTATTTCCCCGGTCAAAAACCGATAGATCAATATTCTATTGATGAAATACGCGACATCATCGACACAAACTTGATTGCGTATCTTGCGGCAAGCAAGTATGCAATACCGCATCTGAGAAAAAGCAAGGGTAACATTGTTAATGTGGGCAGTGTTCATGGCACGACTTCTGTAGAAGGCGCGGTCAGCTATGACGCTACAAAAGGCGCTATCGACGCTATCACAAGGACACTTGCCATTGATGAGGCAAGGTATGGCGTGCGTGTAAATAATATAAAACCGGGACTTATTACCACAGAAATGTTTGAGCAAACAATCAGCAGGCAAAACGACCAAGAAGGCTTCATAAAGTATAACCGGGAAATTCAATGGCTTGGCCGTTGGGGAATGCCTGAAGAGGTCGCGCAAGCAATATTATTTATGGCGAGTGATTGGGCGAGCTTTATAACCGGTGCGGAGTTGTTGGTATCCGGCGGATATGAAATCGGAGAAGGACCAAAACTGCCGAATCCATACTTGAGTTGGAATAGTAATACTCTTTGAAGCAGGAAGGAAGGATATATCGTGAATACTTTCAAAATTGTTACAAATAAAATTTTTGCCGTCGGGGAAAGCCCGCGATGGGATGACAGGCATAATCGCCTGTGGGTGTCTGACCTGATTGCGGGAAAGCTCTATCGAATCAATCCCGATGATGGTTTTGTGCAGGAAGTGGCCGCCGGTAAAAATGTCGGCGGTTTTGCGCTTGCGCGGGATGGTGGTTTAGTTTGCGCGTGCCATCAGGGACTTTACGGTTGGCGGGAGGATGTCGGTTTTCGATTGATTGCGGACGTACACGAAGGGCATCCACTCCATTGCAATGATGGGATTGCAGATGCGAGGGGGCGATTTTTGTTTGGTACTTCTTTCTATGACGCGGGAACAGAAGAGCTCTGCGACAGAGGTAAATTATTCTGTGTGCAGACGAATGCAAGTATAGACGTTTTGGATGAAGGCATTTTACACTCTAATGGATTAGGGTTTTCACCTGACAACCGCACGTTGTACTACACAGATTGCGCCGAAAGGACAATCTATGCGTATGATTATGATATAGAGAAAGGCCAAGTGAGCAACCGCAAAGTATTTGCGAAAGTTCCTGCCTGGGAAGGGCTTCCGGACGGTTTGGTTGTGGACGCAGAAGGCTATGTGTGGTCTGCTAATTGGTATGGGGCAAGAGTTGTGCGCTATTCACCGGATGGAGCGATAGACTTCGTAGTGAGGACGCCGGCACAACAAACCTCCGCTGTTGCGTTCGGTGGAAAAGACCTTTCCGACCTGTTTATTACGACGGCAAATACATGGGTAAAGTTAACAAGCGCACCTAAAAATTACGTGTATGAAGCCCTTGAACCGGGCGGAATGCTGTATCGGTACCACTTCGGCATCAAAGGGAAGCCAACGGATTTTACAGATATTAAATGGACGTAAAAAAAATTGGAAGGGGGAATGTTTATGCGATTATTCGACTTGACCGGCCGTAAAGCGATTGTTACCGGCGCTGCGAGCGGATTAGGAAGGGCGATGGCGGAAGGGTTGCATGAAGCCGGCGCCGATGTCGTTATCATTGATGTTGCCGCTAGTGGAACAAAAACAGCTTCGGAGATAGGAGAAACAGGGCCTTCCGTCCATTTCGTACAGGCTGATTTATTGGACCGCAGCCAATTGAATCGAGCTTTTGATACCGCTTTGGAAAAGTTAAACGGTGATCTTGATATTATTGTTAATAATGTTGGAATGCATATCAGAAAACCGTCATTTGGATATCAAATGGAGGACTGGGATAAAGTTTTAGGGCTGAATTTGAACACGCAGTTCATGTTTTGCCAGCGAGCGGGAGAACATATGATTCAGAAGGGATATGGCAAAATTATTAACATCGCTTCAATTATTGGCGTAACGGGAGGGCTAAATGCCGCGGCGTATTGCGCGAGCAAAGGCGGTGTGATTGCCATGTCAAAGAGCCTGTCCAATGAATGGGCGGGAAAAGGTATCCAGGTCAATGTAATAGCGCCGGGTTATATGGCGGAAACTGCAATGAATGACGATATAGACGCGGCCAGAAAGGAAAGCATTGTCCAGCGTATTCCCAAGGGAAATTGGGGACACCCTGACGACTTAAAAGGAGCGGTTGTTTTTTTGGCCTCAAAGGCGTCGGATTATGTATGTGGAATCGTACTGCCTGTAGACGGCGGATTTCTTGCGAGGTGACTGAAAAAAATAATCGGAACACCGAAAGCGCGAATAGTTTAGCGCCGTTGGCCGTGTGAAAAAATGGGAGTGAAATAATAGTGCGAAAGGGATTTCTGTATAGCATAACGTATTCACCGGAAAAACTTAGTTATAGCTACCCTGTTGCATTACGTGGAGACACAAGCCATTTTCACAGCGCCATGCAAGCGGGCTATGACGCGATCGAGTTGCATACGGTGAATCCGGATGATTTGAACTTGGAACACATAACAAGCCAGCTTAAACATAACAAGCTGAAATTATCGGCAATCGCAACAGGGTTGGAATACAGTATCAACAGGTTAAACCTGATAGATGATTCAAAAGAAATACGGGACGCGACGGTCCAAAGGTTGTGTCGTTACGTCGATTTGGCCGGCTATTTTTACTGCCCGGTAATAGTCGGTTGTTTACGGGGAAACATTCCGGAACAAGCGAGAGGTCACGGCGAGCGCACATATTACGAATATCTGCGGGATGGAATAGAGCAACTTTGTAAATATGCAAGCTCAAAAAATACGATCATCCTTTTGGAGGCAATCAATTATTATGTTAATAACTACCTAAACACGCTGGAAGATGTTGTCCGATGGATACATTGGACCGGTCAAAAAAATCTTAAACTTCATCTTGATTCACATCATATGAATATTGAGGAGAAGGATTTGACAGAGGCGATATTAAATGCCGGTTCAGCGATAGGGTATGTGCATTTTTCGGACAGCAACCGCATGTATCCCGGAGCCGGTAATATCGACTTTTCCGCGATAGTAGCCGCGCTATACGAGATTCAATATGCGGGATACGTTTCCATGGAGATCACACCGTTTCCTTCACCGGATATCGCGGCCATGAAGGCTATTTCCAATATAAAAGATATTGAATCAAGTTTTCGAGCTTAAAGATATGGCCCTGAAAGGGAATAAGTTACTTATAGAAAGGTGAGTCAGAAATGTCAAATAAAAACTATCTTCAATGGCTGGCCGAGGATACCGCTTCCGTTTGGTGGCACGATTCGGCGGATACGGAAGAAACACTTAAAGCTATCGGTCGCGGCGCGGTCGGTATCACCACGAATCCGATACTCATCAGCCAGGTATTGGAAAGTAAGCGTGATATATTCGCCGCCAACGCCGATGAAATTAACGCCGCGGAAAACAGCGACCAAAAAGCCGAAATCATGATCAGATTGGTTACAACGGATCTGGCCGAAAAATTTCTGCCGATATTCAAAAAGACAAATGGCCAAAACGGCTATGTGTGCGCGCAGGTGAATCCCAACAAGGCCGCGGATACGGATTACATGATCGAAAACGCAATGCGAATCCACAAATGGGCGGAGAATATTTCCGTCAAGCTTCCTGTTACGAACGCGGGGCTTGACGCTATGGAGGAATGCGCGGCAAACGGATTAAACATAACCGCTACCGTGAGCTTTACAGTGCCCCAGATGCTGGCGGCGGCGGAGCGTTATGAGAGAGGCTGCGCCCGCGCCTTGAAGGCGGGCAAAACGCCGAATATATGCAACGTTGTCATCATGGTGGGCCGGTTGGACGATTATCTTCGCGATGTGGCGCTTGACAGGCGCGCGGGGATCGACGAGCGGGCTATCATCTCCGCGGGCACGGCTTGTTTAAAGCGCGCCTACGGTATTTTTCTGGAAAAGGGATACAAATCACTGATAATGCCTGCGGGAATGCGCGGAGCTTACCAGGCGTTCGACATTGCGGGCGCGAAAATCCGCATGTCGATCCACCCCAAAATACAAAAAATGATTTTAGCCGCAGAAAATGAGATGAAGGAGATGATAGACGCACCTGCCAACGAAGCTGCCATTTCGCAGCTTAAAAAACTGGATGAATTTGTCCGCGCCTATGAACCCGATGGCATGAAACCGGAAGAATTCATCACATACGGGGTCACGCAAAAGACATTGGCTTCGTTTTCCGACGCTTGGGCGGCCATCGCGGCATTCAAGCCTTAGCGCAGCAGAGCGCGTCCTGCCCCGACTTTAAGGATAATTTTGGGATGTGTGCAGAATATTCAATACTGTTATAACTTCCCCGTGTATTTCGTACACGATGATCAATGATGTTTTCTTTATCAAGCATTCGAGCGTATCGGGATAACGGCCTACCCGCCCGATACGGGGGTAAAGCAGGATTTTATTCAGAGTTTCTTCGATGGAGGCCGCTATTTTCTCAGCCGCCGTTGGATTGCGCAGGGCTATGTAGCTTATCTGCTCGCAATATTTATAACGCGCGTATTCAGACCACGTGAGCCGCATTTTCTTCACGCGCTTTGGTTATGATGGCGTTGATTTGCCTGACGACTTCTTCGTGCTCGACTAACGGTTCTTCTCGGGCGGATTTTATTCCTTTTACCACTTCCGCTGTAAACCATTCGTTATAGAGTTCTTGTTCTTCCTGCTGCTCGGTAAAATGCCTTTCAAGTATGCGCGTAATTATTCCGTTCCGCGTCGCGCCGATCCGGTCTTTTTCCATATCGATACGATGGATCAGATATTCATCCAAGTTTAATATCACTCGGCCACTCATCGTCATAACCTCCTTTTACCTATATATACCACTTTATACTTTGTGCGGTCAAGTGTTATATCGGGAATTTACCCACAATCAAAGCGATGCAAGCGGCCAGAACAAGCGACCCCATCCCGCCGTATAAATACACAGACGCAGGAGAGCCATCGCTAAAAACGGTTGCGGCGAAATTGGCGATCGCCGGTGAAATGAAGAAGCCAACGTTTAAAAACGCTACGGCAATAGACACGGCCATACTGGCTACTTTTTACATGCCTATTGACACTGTATCAGCTCTCGGCAATATTAAGCTGTCATGACATCCATCCAGAGGGCTGACAGCGCCAAAGATGTAAATATATTCCCTTATGAGTTGTACTCCAATTTCAGGACGGCAGCCACATGGAGCCCAACACGCCCTTGGGTCGCTTATTCTTCCGAACCTTGCTTCATCTTGGAACATGATCCGGATCGGAAGCCCTGTATTTTGAACTTGATTCAGCCGTTCTGAAAAGCCCTGAGTGAACGAATATGGGGGCGGTAATCTCTTGCCCCATATTCGTTCACTGTCACCGATCCACGTCACGCGATTTATGCGGTTGTTGCGGCTGCCGTTCCTGCCTTTCCGATTCAAGGATTGCCGTGACGCTCCGTTTGATTTTCTCCACATTGGATGTGTCGTCTTTGAGAGCGGTGTATTCCAAATACAGTTGGTTCGCCCCGATGGTCAAGTTCGCGAGTTCCTCCTTCCATTTTTTTATCGGAGGCAGTTTCTTCGGATTGAAATGCCCTTGCAAAACGTCACGCAAGTATTTATTGGCGGCGTCAAACAATGTCAGTTCGCGGTGGTGCAATTCTTTATAATCGTTGGCGGCATCAAGCGCCTTTTGCGCCTTGCGTTCCGAAAAGAGCCCGCCCGCTTTTTTGATTTCCCGGTATTGGGCGTACAGCTTTTCGTAATGCGCCTTGTGCTTTCGGTAACTCTTGAAATTCGCGCTGTGAACGAGATGCTCGTTCAAGGTGTCAATCCTGCGGTTTACCTTTTTCATATGACTTCTACACCATAGATGAGTACAACGCCAGGGTGTCTGGAGGCGATGACAATCCGTTCCCCATCCCATCATTGTAAGGTGAAGGCAGGCTAACTGTTTAAAACCGCGCGCCTCCCGCTTAGAGCGGAGGGCGCGCGGTTTTTGTTCGAATTTTCATCCCGCGATGGATTTATAAATCTCCAGCACGTCCTGCCGGTAAAGCGGTTTGATGCAGCCCAGCGGATTTTCGTCGCCGTATTCCGCCCCGGTGGCTTTACTCGCCATGTACTCCAGTTTGTCCGTTCCTATGCCCATGTCCTTTAGCGTCGCGGGCAGCCCGAGGGAGTCGAAGAATCCGCGCAGGCGCAAGATGCCCTGCCGCGCTATAGCCTCCGGCTCGCGGAAACTTCCCTCCACGCCCATCACATTCACGGCGAACTGCACGAACATCGGGACATTATCGCGGTAAACGTACTCCATCCACGCGGGGGTCAGCGCCGCGAGCCCCGCGCCGTGGGCGACGTCGTAGAGGGCGGAAAGTTCGTGTTCCATCGGGTGGCAGCTCCACTCCTGCACCCTGCCGAGGCCGAGGATATTCGTATGCGCCATGCTTCCGCAATGGCCTAACTGTGCCCATGCTTCGTAGTTGTTCATATCCTTCATCAGGACGAGCGCGTTTTTCATCGTCGCCTTGAGCGTCGCTTCGCAGAGCCCGTCAGTCAAATCCGCGCCGATCGTCGTGGTGAAGTAGCGCTCCATTATGTGGCTCATGATGTCGGCCGTTCCGTAGGCCATCTGTTCAATCGGCAGGGTGAAGAACAATTCCGGATTTATAATGCTGAACACCGGGCGTATCTCCTCGACATCGAGCCCGTATTTCATCTCCTTCTCCTCGTTCGTGATGACCGAGGACATGCTGGTCTCGCTGCCCGCCGCCGGTATGGTGAGGATCGTCGCGACCGGAAGCGTTTTTGCGACCGGGAGGCCTTTTTCGTAAAAATCCCATATGTCAATGTCGGTGCAGACGCCGACGCCTATAGCCTTTGCCGAGTCGATCACGCTGCCGCCGCCTACCGCGAGGATAAAATCCACCCCTTCTTTTCGGCAGAGTTCTATGCCCTCATACACCAGTTCGAGGCGCGGATTCGGGACGACCCCTCCCAGTTCGACGAAGGCGACCCCGGCTTCCCTCAAGCTCTCCGTCACCTGATCGTAAAGGCCGGTTCTCTTGACGCTGCCTCCTCCGTAGTGGAGCAGCGCTTTTCTGCCGCCGTATCCGGCGACAAGCGCGCCAACCTGACGCTGCGTGTCGCGGCCGAAAATCAGCCGCGTCGGAACGAGAAAATCGAAATTCAACATTGACGCGCCGCCTCCTCCGTCATTTCTCAAACCGTTCCTTCAGCTTTTTATACAAATTCGCCAGACTCTTGTCGCCGTCATTGTCGGGGAACAGGCAGAACGGCATACTCTCGATATTCCTGTGGTTCGTCACACACGCGCAGCACTTTCCGTAATTGTCGCAGGTCGTTTTCGGACAGGCGCACTCCGTTACACTCGAACAGTTCAGCAATGAAATCACTCCTTTGTAATATGGTGGGGTTTCCCCGGAATCGCTAAAAAGCTCCCCAGACTCCCACTAAGACGCCGGCGATGCCTATGCCTAGACTTATCCACACAAGCCAATCGTTAAAACGGGAGCGTTTCTTGATTTTTTCGGCTTTGCCCGAGGCGTCTTCGAGAAGGTCGTCGACATCGCTGTACGCGTGAAAGGCCGCCTCGTATTTTTCGTAGGCCTCGCCGCGTCCGATTCCTAAGTCCGTCGCTCTCGCGTCGAGCAGTTTTTTCGCCGCGTCCTTTCGCCCCTCGGACACCTTACGCATGAATTCGCCGTCTTCTATCGCCGACAGGCCGGCGCGCGCGTATCGCGCTTCGAATTGCCTGTACCTGTCGTCGAGCGAGACGCACAGGTATTTGAAGCAGTCGAGAAGCGCCATTTTGACATGGGATTCGGCTTTTGAGACATTTCGCTCCATCTCGTCGGCGGAGTCGGAGAGGGCGCTTTTGGCAAGGTGATCCAGGATACCCCTGATTTCGATCAGGATTTCGACAGGGAAGCTGCCGTCGTACAATTCGAGCTGCACCACCAGGGGACACACCGTCTCGATATAAAGACGGTAAATTTCCTTTATGCGCGATTCCAGGGCTTTATTGCTCTTTAATGATGGCATCGATACGTCTGTGCACTTCGTCTATGGTTTTGTATTTCTTCCTGGCAAGCAAGGGGTTCCCCCTTCCGATCCTTCCGGCGTCGTATCCTTCGAAGAAAAAAAGCGGCGCGTTGATCTTGGATTCGACAATAACAATCTGATCGACGTCGTCGGCCCGCACGAGTTCGCCCATTGTAACGCCGGTGTTTCTCTCGATGATCGCTCTGGTGGCTTCGCTTAACTGGAACATTCATTCCCCTTCTTTTGAGTCTGTTCGGTTGCGGCATATCCTTCGTGAAAAAATTATATCACTGATTATACACTCTCGTCCTGTATAAATTTTCGTATCGGCATTACGGGCGCGTTATTCCCAAAATTGCCGGCTTAACATTCCCCAAATAGCCGGCCTCATATTCCCCAAATAGCCGGTTGTGTTGTATAATAAACTTGATAAATACAAGGATTGAGGAAAAAATGAATAAACAAAAAAGCTATCAAAGATGGCAAAAAAAAGTTGTTAAATTAAGATTAAAAACGCGTCGAATTGTCGTGATCGCCGGTCCTCGTCAGTGCGGGAAAACCACTTTAGCCAAACAAATTATGGGTAAAAAAGACATCTTCCGCACGTTGGACGACGAAAATGTACTCAAGGCCGCGATAGACGGTCCGCTTGACTTTGCGAAGCACGGGCAAAGCACGTTGATCATCGATGAAATCCAAAGAGCCCCGCAATTAATTTCGGCGATAAAAATTGTCGTTGACGATAATAACGCTCCCGGTCAATTTCTTTTGACCGGTTCAGCGGATATACAGACACTCCCAAGCGTGAGTGAAAGCTTGGCCGGCCGGGTTTCCCATATCAGGCTTAGACCGCTCGCCGTCGGTGAGATTTTAGGCAAAAGACCGACATTTTTAGAGGCATCTTTCGAACGCGCCTGGGCGCCCGCTTATAAGGGATATGACAAAGCGGCGATTTTGAAATTGGCGTTTCGCGGCGGTTATCCGGAGGCAATACGCTTAGATGAAGACGAGCGGCGCCGCTGGCATCTAGATTATGCCGAAACCATCCTCAGACGGGATTTAAAACAGATCGCCAACATCCAGCGGCAAGCGGTAATGGAAGAACTGTTGGACGTTTTAGCGGCCTGGTCAAGCAAATTGATGGATACTAACGCAATTTCCGCTAAGCTTGGCGTCGATCGCAAGACCTTGGCGAGCTACATTAACGCCTTAACGTCACTTTTCCTTTTTGAAAAAGTTTTTCCCTGGGTCAACACCGATTACGAACGGGCCGGCAAGCGCGAAAAAATTTTTATGACCGACACGGGATTGATGGCCGGCATCTTAAACTATCGCCATGATGATATTTTTCTCGACAGGGATCGCTGCGGAAAAATCATCGAGACATTTGTTTTTAATCAATTGAGCGCGCTCTGTGATTTGGGCTTTTTTCCGATCCGCCATTATCGCGACGGCAGAGGACGCGAGATCGATTTCATAATCCAGAATGACCGGGGTGAAATCCTGGGAATAGAAGTCAAGTCGAGCTCAAGTTTTTCATCAAACGACCAGCGTCACTTGAAATGGTTTAAGCAAAACATCGCCAAAGACAAACCTTTCATCGGCGTCATACTATACACGGGTGAGAATACCCTGAACTTGGGGAACGGCATCTACGCCGTGCCCATGGCTGCGCTTTGGGATTAATTCGGAGTCCAGACGTCCGCCGGAACACCGCCAACCTGCCCCCGCTCCGCTAAATAATATAGAGAACAACCCCCTGCCCTTTCCTTAATGGCTACATGTTGCGTAAGCAGGTATCGTCCTTGCGCGGCACATTGACAATCCGGACCCCCGGACATATTTGATCTCAGCTCCGCATCGAACCCAGACGGCGAGGAAAGGA
>Ga0099364_10002505_pt1 | contig 29200 bp, 27 predicted proteins | sample TergutTh196P3_FD_73070 | JGI IMG/M metagenome (GOLD analysis project Ga0099364, IMG submission 73070) | Microcerotermes parvus P3 segment gut microbial communities from Pointe-Noire, Republic of the Congo - Th196 P3 | ecosystem: Host-associated > Arthropoda: Insects > Digestive system > Gut ...
TTCTTTGAAATTTTTCATGTTGTAAAACGTGGGATTTGCCTTGCAATTTTCCGCGCCATATGTTAATGTACCTTGTACGCTGCTGTAGCTCAGTCGGCAGAGCGCATCCTTGGTAAGGATGAGGTTCGAGGGTTCGATTCCCTCCAGCAGCTCCATTTTCAGTACCAGCACAGCCTTAGGAGAAGGAAACATCAGCTCCACGAAGTCTTGTCAAACGTCAGCACAGCCTTAGGAGCAGGAAACATCGCGGGTTCGATTCTCGTCGGTAGCTCCACTAAGTCTTATCAAACGCCAGCACCGCCTTAGGAAAAGGAAACATCACGAGTTCGATTCCCATCAGTAGCTCCAAAACGACAAAGACAAAATCATATAGTTCATTCCGACAAAGACCGTTTGGCGGCATTTTTCTATGTCTATTCATAGAGTGCGGGTATATGTAAAAAATGCCCATAACTCCCATAATGTCGAAAATTTTGAACATTTTTCTTTGTATTCTGCTTGTATTTTGTCAATATTATTGTTTTCTTGTTCAATCATATGTTGAATCCATTTGTAGCGAATATTTGCGTAAATGTGCAATCATTCTTGACATTTGATAACATCTGCATTATACTGTACGAGATTATAGAAGCGGAGGGTTCGGTATGTCAGCAAGCTACAACAAGCTCTGGAAATTATTGATAGATAAAAAGATGAATAAACGTGAGTTACAGCACGCAGCGGGGGTCAGCACGACAGTAATCGCCAAGCTAACCAAGGGGCGCAGTGTTACGACTGATGTGTTGTTGAAAATCTGTAAAGCTCTTGACTGTGACTTTGCCGACATCATGGAAGTAGACAGGAGTGCGGGTGATGTAGGTGATTCGCAAGGAGAAACGCAATGAAAGTCGGAACAGAAAACGAAAAGCTGGAATTTAAGAAATCAACCTCCGAACTCAAAGAGGGCGTTATCTCTGTGTGTGCGATATTGAATAAGCACGGTAGCGGCGAATTATATTTCGGCGTGTTGAATGATGGTACACCAAGAGGACAAATGGTGGGCGAGGATACCCTTCGTGGTATCAGTCAGGCAATTCACAATCATTTAGAGCCGAAGATATATCCTAAAATAGAATTGGTTTATCTTGACGACAAGCCGTGTATACGCATTGAGCTTCACGGGGATGAAGCTCCGTATTTCGCTTTTGGGCGGGCATATATCCGTGTCGCCGACGAGGACAGGGTTATGACTCCGACCGAGCTTGAGGTTTTCTTTTTGCGAAAAGGCGCGGGTTGTGACAAATGGGATAGCGAGCTGTCGGGTAAAATGATAAGTCATGTAGATGAGAAAATAGTAAAGCAATATGTAGAAAAAGCAAACGATGCCGAAAGAATTGATTTTGCTTTTACCGGTGTTAAAGATACGTTGGATAGGCTGTACGTTACAAGCGGCGACACGCTTACAAACGCATCCTGCGCCGTGTTCGTGGGTATGCCCTTGTTAGAAGTACAAATGGCCGTATTTGCAACGAAGCAGAAGTTAACATTTTTGGATATTCGCAGGGGTAACGGAAATATACGTCAGCTTATTGAGATTGGCGTGAAATATATTATTGACAATATTCGTTGGCGGGTAGTGCTTGACGGCTCATTACAACGCAAAGAAGTACCGGAAGTGCCGATTGAGGCTATCCGCGAAGCTGTCACAAATTCATTTTGCCACAGGGATTATCGTTCATCGCAAAATAATGAAATAGCAATTTTCAGCAACCGCATTGAAGTTTATAATCCGGGTCGTTTTCCCGAAGGTCAAAACCCGGAAAATTTCATAAAAGGTGAAACACGTTCGATAAGACGAAATCCGAACATAGCACAGCTTTTATACTATTCAAAGGATATTGAAAGTTTTGGCACAGGATTGCAAAGACTTGTAGCTCATTGTGACAAAGCAAATGTGCGCGTGGAGTTTGAGCGTTCCGATTTGGGATTTGCTGTTATATTCTATCGTCCGAAGAATCACATAAATACGGATGATAGTATCACCAAAAACATCACCGATAGCATCACCGAAAACATCACCATAAATACAATGCAAAAATCCATAATGATGCAAATGCAAAAAAATCCAAAAGTTACAACAAAGATGTTAGCGGAAATACTCGGCATCGCTGACCGGAATATAAAGAATCACATAAAATCACTTAAAGAAGCCGGATTAATTGAAAGGGAAGGTTCGGCTAAAGGCGGGCATTGGGTCGTGAATTGTTTTAACTTGCTATGCGAGCCCCCCCCACCCCTATAGACGACGGGAGTACGACGTGATATATTCCTCCCATTGCTTAAACACTTTTTCCGGTCTGAAATCTTCCGCTTTTATTTTTGCGTTTCGTCCTAAGCTCTCCGCGTAATCTTTATCGCTTAATATCTTGCGCATTGCTTCCGCCATAGCTTCTGCATTGTTTTTTGGCACTAAAATCCCATTTACCCCGTTTTCAATCAAAGACTCATAGCTACCGCCGTCAAACATGGTACTTACGCAAGGTACGCCCAGAATCATAGCCTCAATCAGCGCGTTCGGAACGCCCTCATAATCTGTTGAAAACACAAACAATCTCGCGTTTGCAAGCCTATTTCCTATTTCATTTGACGTTCCCGCAAAAATCACTCTGTCGGAGAGGTCTAACTGCCGCGCGTACTCCTGCAAGTTCTCAAGCTCGACACCATCCCCATAAATCACGAGGTTCTCGACAGTATCACATGCTATTAAAGAAAAGGCTTTAATGGCAAGTTTCCAGTTCTTTCGGGGGATTAAACGACCAACGCCAACGATGTCTTTTTTCTCCGTGCTTGCTTTAATGTCAAAGAAACGAGCATCAACGAGGTTGCTGATAATAACCGATTTACTTTTGATTTTCTCCGAGAAATAATCTCTCGCTTCCTCTGTTTGGAATATAAGACCGTCTGCAAACGGAAAGAAATACTTTAAGACAAATTTTCGCCTTTTTCCCCTTGTTTCGCTCGCTATTGTGGCTGTCGGGTCAATTCGTAAGGATACGATAAGCGATATCGGCAAAGAGCGCGTAGCCAACACAGCCTGCACGATAGTGTCTAATACAAAGGTAATCATTACATCAGGGCGTTCTTTTTTCAGTATTTTTCTTAGTGTAAAGATGGGCTTTAATGTCCTGAGAATTTCAGTTCCCATAGATGCGTTTGTTAGTAATTCTTTCGATTGGTTTAGATAGATTACCTTTATTTTGCTGTGCATTTCATGTTCATTGTCAGTTTTTACGCCAACAACAAATATTACTTCATGCCCATTTTGCGCGAACATATTAGCCACATTTGCAATAACCCGTTCCGCCCCGCCAAACGCAGAAAACTTTGTGTAAAATAGAATTTTCATTGATTGCCTATCTCCATTTTGATTTGCAGAATTTTGTCGGCAAGAGCGCGGGCGTTTCTTATTTTGCGAACACTTAGCTGAAAGCCGTGTGAAACTGCTAACTCATCTTGCGGTTTATGCTAAGCATATGTTTGCGGTTGATGGTCAAATATACCCTTAATGCAAATAAAGCAACGCGCATACCAAAAAACGAGTTTATTATACCAATAAGTCGAACATATCCCCTTGATGAGCACCTTAACACAAATGCGTATTTCTTCATTTCCTTTATATCGCACATAATCAGCCGCCGCTCTTCTTTATCGTCGGAATGAACCAATGCACTTACGGTTTTACCCATCCAGTACGCATAAGGTGCAGAAAGAAAATCCAAAACATAATAATCTTGCGCTATGTTTTCCTTTTCAAATAAAATACAGAACATGTCAACAATGCTTCTTTCAATGCTTCTAAAATTTTTCTTATGCGTGGTCAAAGACATTTCATTTGAACGGCGGTACGCATGAGCGACTTTATTGTATCTGTCATAGGTTTTTGCATATTGAATAAGTTTGGCAGTAAAATAAATATCTTCGTTTTTCACTCCGACAGGCATTTGGATATTATGTTGTCTTATAAGTTCAGCCTTTATTACCTTTGTATGGGTTACGCTTGAAAAGACTTTGGGTGCTTGCTTTAGCAGTACTTTTAAAGCTTCCTCTCTCGACTTGCCAAATACAGCATCCCTTGGTAAATCACCCTCCGCATAAACAGGACACTCATTATCGCTAAAAAATTCAACATATTGAAATGTACATATATCTGCGTGAGATTCATCAAGCAGCTTGGCTATATCCGTCAATACATTAGAAGACAAATAGTAATCGTCTGAATCTATAAATAGCAAATAATCTCCTGAAGCATTTTTAATGCCGGTATTGCGCGCCGCAGCTTGACCGCTGTTGGTTTGCTCTATAAGCTGTATGCCGCCGGTTTTCTTAAATGCTGATAGTGTACTTAGCGTATCTTCATTTACGCTGCCGTCATTGACTACAATAGTTTCAAAATTGGGATAGTTCTGCCCAAGTACGCTTTCAATACATTGGCGAAGATACGTCGCTTGTGTGTTATACACGCAGATGATAACAGAAAAAAACAAAATTTAGCACCTTCCTAATATTATATCTTGTAAACTTAAAATATCTTATTTGTCCATGTTTTAGGTGTGAGTTCGTTTACAATTTCGATATCCAAGTGATATCGGAATTTCTTGGGACCGCGCTGATTAACATACTCAATCATTTCAATCAAGCCCTGTTTTAGCGTATAGACTGTTTTATAATTGAATAATTTACGAGCCTTGTCTGCAGAACAAGTGGCATATTTTACTTCCTGCGGACGTCCGGGCATAAACACAGGGTCAAGTTTGAAATTCAGAATATCTGCTATTGTTTCTGCCAATTCCAGAATTGTCACAAATTCTTCGTCGGGTCCGATGTTGACTATTTCGCCGACCACATTGTCTTGAAATGCGGCTTTGGTTAAGCAACTAATATCATCCTGAACAAAGGAAAAGCATCTTTTCTGTGAGCCATCCCCATAAATAATGGGTTGTCTGCCTTGGAGCATTAAATTAATCATAATGGAAGCCACATTCCGATAGGGGTCGTCATATTTTTGGCGCGGACCGATTATATTGTGCGGGACAACTATAACCAACTCCATACCATGAACTTCGGCAAGGCATCCAAGTAACTTCTCTCCTGCTAATTTTGCGATACCGTATGGGTCTTGGGGCAGAGGAATCATATCTTCTGTAAAAGGTACGATTTCTTGTGTGCCATAGCGCGCCATACTGGAGCAGTTAATAAAACGTTTTACGCCCTGTGTCACGGCAGCACTGGCAATAGACGATGTATTTTGAAACGTATTTAATGATACAAGAGCCGGAGAAAACACAGAAAGCCCTTCGTATGCTGTGCAAGCGGTGTGATAAACAATATCGACATCTCTGAGGAATTTGTTCATGGCATGTAGGTCGTTGCAATCAACTTGATAAAATTCTGATTCATTTGGCACGTTGTCAAGGTAACCTCCTATTAAAGTGTCACAGCCTGAAACTTCGTGCCCTTCGGCAATCATAGCATCGGCAATATGACTTCCGAGAAAACCTGCAATTCCTGTTATGAATATTTTCATTTTTGTATCCTTTCTTTGATTGTTGTGATAGTATTTTTTATTTTCAAATGCGCTTTTAATTTTATCAAAATCATAAGACCCTCACTTCTATAAGCTGTGGGTTACATTATAGCCAAAATCAGTGGCGAGTACAAGCTCCGACTGATTTTGATAAAACATCACGCGCATCTGCGCGGGTAGCGAGCCGAATTCATTTCGGCGAAGGCGATATATTTTTTTCTTCAAACGCACTTTAAAATTGAATTTCAAGCGTTAGGGTGTCTTCAAATAACTTCGTACGCTCCGCTTGTACGCACCTATCGCTCGCGGATGATTTTTTTGTCTTCGACACGATAAACAATGTCGCAGTGCTTGATTGTGCTGAGTCTGTGAGCCACTATCAAAACTGTTTTATTGCCGTGAAATCCCATAATCGCTTCCATGACAGCCGCTTCCGTTTCATCATCGAGGGATGAGGTCGCCTCGTCAAGTGCCAAAAACGGCGGGTCTTCATATAATGCTCTGGCTATTCCGACACGTTGCCGTTGTCCGCCGGAGAGCCGTATACCTCGGTCGCCTATGACTGTATGTATTCCTTCGGGGAGTGTTTCAACAAAGGCTTTGAGCTGTGCTTGTTCCAACGCTCTCCACACTTTATCTTCGTCTATTTCTTTTGGGTCGATACCAAATGCGACGTTTGCGAGTATGCTCTCGTCAAGCAGGTATATGAACTGCGGGATGTACCCTATACTACGCCGCCATAAATCATTGTTATATATGGGTTGCCCTTTGTAGAGGATTGTGCCTTTGTCGGGTGTCAGAACTCCGAGTATCAAATCCGCCATAGTGGTTTTTCCGGTTCCTGTCGTGCCGACAAATGCTACAGACTTATTTTCGGGTATGACAAACGAAACATTATCAAGCACGGATTCCTCGGCTCGCGGGTACTTAAATGAGAGATTTCGGATTTCGATACCGTTGTTGTTGATTTCAGAGGGTTGTGTGTTATCGGCGGCGGTTTTGGCAGAAGTGGGGGCGGCACTTTCGAAGGGGGCGACTTTTGACAGGGGAACTGCGGCATCCGCCCATCCCTCATCACTCGGAACCTCCGCCGCTATGTCTTTTTCCTCATACAAGCTATGATAAATCGAGTTTACCGAAGGGCGGGTTGTCAGTATGGTGTTCACCCCGACCACTTGCTTGGTAACGGCAGGCAGTATTTTGAATGCGGCCAGTACAAACAAAGCAAGCTGCGGAACGACAGCGGAAATATCAGTTCCTCCGAGAATGAAAACCCCCATCAAAACAAAAGCCCCGCCAAAGCAGATTAGCTCCAAAGAAAGTCTTGGCAGTACATTTAATGTGTTAATCTTATTCTGTGCGTTTATCAGCTTATCTCTTGCTATAATATAAACTCTCTCAAAATACTGCTCCCGCCTTGAAACCTTAACCTCTTTGATACCGGCAAAGGCTTGATAGATTGCTTTATTGCTGGCTATGCGGGCACTGCGGGATTTTTTTGCGGCTTTTCGTATTGCCTTGCGAAACACCAAAAAATATATACACACACAAAACAGTATCAAAACGAAAGCGCACGCAGTCATTACGGGGGACTCGTAAAAGAGATATGCCATCATAAAAACTGCCATAAAGAGGTCGGCAAGAAAGTACAGGATTGCCGTCATCATTCGGGACAATTCCCCTGCATCCGATGCTATGAGATTTTGAATCTCTGCAATATTTTTGTGCGTGTGATAGAGATATGAGAAGTTTATGAGCTTGCCGAGAAGCCTTTTTGAATATGAGGCTTGTAAACGCGAAACGAAACGTATTTTTGTGCGTTCAAGAAGAAAGAAATAGATGCTTCTGAAAAGGTACACCACCGCAAGCGAAAAAGATAAAAACGCCAATAGTGAAGAAATGCTTGTGAAACCAATGAGATTGATGAGCCAGTTTATGTACGTGTTTCCGCTGTCCATTGAGTAGCTCATCAGCATATCTAACAAGGGGTATATTAAAGCAAGCGAAGCGGTTTCTATAAGCCCTCCCACAATTATGGCAATGAGCAGTAAGGAGAGTTTTGTTTTCGTAGACTTATCAAAAATGTGGTTTAGTTTTTTTAATGTTTTCATGTGTTGACGTTCCTCTATGAAAGTGTCCTTGAAAAGTAGACAAAATCCATATCACTATGCTAAAATGCAGTATATCATTTGCAAGGCTTACTGTAAAGAAGCTATTATCGGTTGACAGCGGACAAAAGCACAATCGGTTGACAGCGGACAAAAAGTACAGTCAGCTGACAACGGACAAAAGTAAGGCACAGCCGATGTGCTTTATGACAGGGTTACGGCGGGCGTTGCCCCAATCTCAACAAAAAGGAAGAAAATTATGCTTTATGACAAGATTACGACGGGCGTTGCCCCAATCTCAATTATCGGGTTGGGATATGTCGGGCTACCGATTGCTGTGGCTTTTGCGCGAGTTGCAAAGGTAATCGGGTTTGACATCAGCGAGTCGAAAATCGAGCAGTACAAAAACGGAATTGACCCTACGGAAGAAGTCGGAACAGAGGAGCTTTGTCAATCAACCGTAAAATTCACGGCAAACCCCGCAGACCTGAAACAGGCTCGTTTTCACGTTGTCGCCGTGCCGACACCTGTGCGGGCTGATAAAACACCTGACCTCGGAGCGTTGGAGTCGGCATGTACACTTTTGGGACAAAATCTGGAGGTTGGTTCGGTTGTTGTGTTTGAGTCAACGGTTTATCCCGGAGTGACTGAGGACATTTGTGTTCCGATTTTGGAGAAGGCTTCGGGGCTAAAATGCGGGCAGGATTTCAAGGTAGGGTACTCTCCCGAACGTATAAATCCGGGTGACAAAGAGCATAGGTTAGACACGATAGTTAAAGTGGTTTCGGGAATGGACACGGAAAGCCTTGAGCTTATTGCGAAGGTTTATGAGCTGGTGGTAAGCGCAGGAGTATACAAAGCATCAAGCATTAAAGTAGCGGAGGCCGCCAAGGTCATTGAAAACAGCCAGCGTGACCTGAACATTGCCTTTATGAATGAGCTGTCGCTGATATTTCACAGACTCGGTATCGACACTATAGAGGTGTTAAAAGCGGCAGGGACAAAGTGGAATTTCTTGAACTTTCGACCCGGACTTGTCGGAGGGCATTGTATAGGCGTTGACCCATATTATTTGACATACCGCGCAGGACAGGTCGGTTATCATCCTCAGGTTATTCTGGCGGGGCGGCGTATCAATGACGACATGGGTAAATATGTGGCGCAAAGCGCGATGCGGGCACTTATCAAAAAAGGTGTTGATGTCTGTAAATGCAAGTTTGCGGTGCTTGGCTTTACTTTCAAGGAAAATTGCCCCGATATACGCAATACCCGTGTGGTTGATATAATTGAAGAACTCGGCGAATACGGGATTACTCCGCAGGTATGTGACCCTGTAGCGGATGTTAATGAAATGCGTGAGCATTATGGTATATTGCCGTCAAAGCTCGATGAAATACAGGGTGTCGGTTGCTTGATTGTCGCTGTTGCTCATGATGATTTCTCAGAAATAGAGCTGTCACGGCATTTGCAAAAGGGCGGATTATTGGTTGACGTTAAAGGCGTGTTTGATGCGGAAAAGGTTAAGTCAGCGGGGTATGTGTATTGGAGACTTTAGTAAATAAGAGCGGACAAAAAGGCAGGATTTTTCTTGTAACGGGAGTAGCGGGTTTTATCGGCTTCCACGTCGCAAAGCGTTTGTTGGAGCTTGGTGCGTGTGTTATTGGCTATGATAATGTCAACGATTATTACAGTGTTGCGCTCAAAGAGGCGCGGCTTGCAGCTCTTGACCGTCAGGCGCGGGAGCTTCCGCAGGGAGCGTATGTTTTTGTTCGTGCGGACTTGGCGGATAAAGCATCGCTTGAAGCGGTTTTTGAGAAGTATAAGCCCTCGTTGGTTATTAACTTGGCGGCGCAGGCGGGGGTGCGTTATAGTCTTGAAAATCCGAATGCGTATGTCAGGTCAAACCTTGTAGGTTTTGTAAATATACTCGAATGTTGCCGAAACTTCGGTGTGGAGCATTTATTGTATGCCTCGTCCAGCTCTGTATACGGGTCGAATGAGAAACTCCCGTTTTCGGTGGAGGACAGGGTGGACAACCCAATCAGTCTTTATGCGGCGACTAAAAAGTCGAATGAGCTTTTGGCGCATACATACAGCCATTTGTTTAACCTGCCGACAACGGGAATGAGGTTTTTTACGGTGTACGGCCCGTGGGGTCGTCCCGACATGGCGGCGTTTTTGTTTCTTGATGCCATATGTGCGGGAAAGCCTATAAAGGTGTTCAACAACGGCAATATGATGAGGGATTTCACCTATGTGGACGATGTGGTAAAGAGTGTTATTGCGTTGGCGGACAGCTCTGCGGCTGTGAGGGCAACCCCGCCGTACAAGGTGTATAACATTGGAAACAACCACCCTGAGAGATTGCTTGATTTTATCGGTATTCTGGAAGAGCTCACAGGGAAAACGGCAATCAAGGAGCTTTTGCCGCTCCAAGCAGGGGATGTGCCTGGAACCTTTGCGGATATAGACGAGCTTGTGCGCGACACGGGGGTAAAGCCTGAAACGCCGCTTCGCATAGGACTTGAAAGATTTGTGGATTGGTACAAAGCATACACAACGCCCGCAGGGTAGGAAAAGGATTGTATAACAATATGAAAATTGCGTATATCGCGCCCGGACTTATACCCTCTCGGGAGGCTAACAGTGTCCATGTGATGAAAATGTGCGCCGCATTTGCTTCCATAGGTAATCAGGTTACGCTTATTGCCGCGCAAACAACAGCGACGGAAGCTGTCGGGAGTTTGTTTGATTATTACGGGGTTTCGGAGAGCTTTACGATAGAAATAATACACATCAACTCGCCTCACTTCAACAAAAAGAGCAGGCTGTCATACGGTTATAAAGCGGCGAAATACATCGCAAAGCGTTGTGCATCCGATGAGCCTTTTGACTGTGTTTTCAGCCGAGATTTACATATGTGCTTTTTTTTGACGTGTCTGTTTCATAAACCTGTGTTTTGTGAATATCATGCGAAGATAAGAGAACAGCGTTGGAAAGAGATGTTGTTTCGCTTGATGATAAGCTCTGAGCATTTTAAGAAAATGGTTGTTATCACGGAAGTATTGAAGGAGCATTATCTTTCAAAGTACCGTTTAAGTGCCGAGCAGATATACGTAGCATCGGACGGGGCTGATGAAGTGCCTGAAGCTGTTGCCTTAACACCGCTTGCGGTCGGGTCTGAGGGTAAGTTTAACGTGGGGTATATTGGGGGGCTGTACAAAGGCAGAGGTATTGAGCTTTTGGGTGAAATGGCTGTATCTTGCCCGTATGCGTTTTTTCACATTATTGGCGGCAAGGATAAGGATATCGCTTATTGGAAAGAGCTGTACAGCGGATTGGAAAATGTGCATTTTTACGGATTCGTGCCGCACTCGCAGACTGTTGGCTACGGGAAAAGTATGGACGTGTTAATAGCCCCCTATCAATATGTAGTGGAAACGGCAGGGGACGATAATACCGCATCATGGATGTCGCCGCTCAAGCTCTTTGAATACATGGCTCTTAAAAAACCTATTGTCGCCTCTGATTTGCCTATGCTTCGAGAGGTCTTGACCGACGGGGTAAACGGGGTTTTATGCCTGCCCGACGATGCCCCCGCATGGAGTGAGGCAATTAAACGGTTATATGAAAATAATGAGCTTGCGGAAACGATTGCCGCAGGTGCTCTGCGCTCATTTGAAGAGAAATACACATGGAAAGCAAGAGCGGAAAACATTGTGGGGAATGTGCTGACAGGTTGCGCAACGGAGCGGTTTGAAGTATAATGGGCGATAGCAATAAACAAGTGAGGAATATATGAACGTAATAACTTACTCGTGCGGGCAATTATCGTATAGTGACGGGACTTCGGTAATTACAAAACTAAATCGACATTTTAAGTGGAGTACGGTTTTATCCATAGAATCCACCTTAAACATCGAAAACGTCAGAAAAACATGGGGTGACGATAACCTCACTCTGCTTGACTACTACAAGGACGTGAAGCTATGTAAGTTTCACGATTTAGAGCTGTGCGACATGCCCGCTCTCGGCGGTGAAATTTTGGAGAAAACAGCGTTTTACAGATGTCTTTTATACTATATGCAAAGGGACGAAACCTTAGTGTTCCGCAAGGTAGAGGAAGAAGTCTTGGATTGTCTTCGATACTGGAACTATGTGCTTGACGAGTACAAAATCGACTTCTTTATATGCCATGGATTCCCACATTCGATATATTCATTTTCGCTTTGGGCTTTATGCAAGGTGAAAAACATAAAAACTCTGCATGTCCTGCGCGCCTGTGTGGACGGATATTCTTTCTGCCATGACGATTTCTTCAAAAAATATGACAGATTGGAAAAAGCCTATGCCGAGGCGTTGGAAAGCAACGAGAAGCCTGTCTTTTCGGACTATATGCAAAAACGCTATATAAATGAGATGGAAAGTCAGGAACATCAGCGTTTAATTATGATAAAAGAAAACCCGCAAGGAAAGCAAACGCCGAAGGAAAAACGCGCAAAGAAAATGAAGATACTCACGGGGTTGTTTCATGTCAAGAATTGGAAGCCTTTTGCAAAGAAGCTGCGCAATTTTTATGACATGAGGACATTGCCGAAAAAAACGGAAAAGCATTTCAGAAAGCTTTCCGATGCGGCGGATTATTCAAAGCGGTTTATATATCTGCCGTTGCAGATACAGCCTGAGGTTTCGACCTCTCCGCTCGCAGGCGTTTTTGCGGACATTTCCCTAATGGCAAAGGTCGTTTCATACAGCATACGAGATACCGATATTTTGCTGTATGTCAAGGAGCATAAATCGCAGACCCGAAAGTTTTTGCGAGGGAGAAGAAAGCTGTACGATGACTTGCGAAAGCTACCTAATGTTCGCTTGATAAACATGGAGGAATCAACCTATAAGCTGCAAGATAACTGTGTCGCTTCCGTGACCGCAACGGGTTCTGTAATCATGGAGTCACTGTTTAGGGGAAAACCCGTTTTAGTGTTCGGACACAACATCAATGCTTCAGCACCAAACGCTTTTAGGGTTTCCGATATTGACTCATGCAAAGCGGCACTCCGCGACATCACAGAGGGCAGGTTTTCCGTCGGAAAAAGGGAAAGGGATGCTTTTTTACACGCTGTTGAGAAATCTTGTTTTCGCGCATTTTTCTTTACAAAGTTTGCTCATAACTTTGACCTTACACAGGACGAGAGCGCGGAAAATACTTACTTAGAGATGAAAAGCAGAATTGAGGAAATGGGATTAGCGTAGGGGTGATTTCCCGCAGGAGCATTCCGCCAATAACGCAACCGAACCGCAAGGAGATACAATGATACTAACCGAACGTACTAAAATTGGAGAGGGACACCCGTGCTTCATTATCGCCGAGATAGCGCAGGCGCACGACGGCAGCTTGGGCATGGCGCACGCCTACATTGATGCTGTCGCAAAAACAGGCGCGGATGCAATAAAATTCCAAACCCATATTGCGGACGAGGAAAGCTCAATCAATGAGCCTTGGCGTGTTAAGTTTTCATATCAGGACAAAACACGTTTTGACTATTGGAAACGCATGGAATTTACCAAAGAGCAATGGTTGGGGCTTAAAAAGCACGCCGATGAAGCGGGGCTTGTGTTTCTCAGCTCGCCTTTTTCCATTGCCGCTGTCCGCTTGCTCGACGAGATAGGTGTGCCGATGTGGAAGGTCGCATCGGGCGAGGTAAACAGCCTGTATTTAATTGAGGAAATGGTTAAAACGGGAAAACCGATTATTCTGTCATCGGGCATGAGTTATATGGAAGAACTCGACGAACGCGCTGATTACCTTAACAAAGCGGGGGTAGAGTGGGCGATTGTAGAGTGTACAACCGCATATCCGACTGCACCTGAGCAGATTGATTTAGCGCAAATGGCGTTTTACAAGGACAGATACGGGTGCGCTGTGGGTTTATCCGACCATTCGGGAACAATCTTCCCCGCGCTTGCCGCCGCCGCGCTCGGAGCGGACATTATTGAGGTGCATGTGTGTTTTTCAAAAGAGCTGTTCGGTCCTGATGTCAGCGCGTCGCTGACGACGGACGAACTGAAATCAATGGTCGAGGGAACACGGTTTATCGAGCGCATGAAAAATGTTTCGGACAGCAAAGCCGAGCGCACGGCAAAACTTGAAGAACTGCGAAAGATTTTCGGTAAAGGGATTATAGCAAGAGCGGATATAAAGCAAGGGCAACACTTTACAATGGATAATATTACTTTTGTGAAGCCCGCACAGGGGATAAAGGCGGAGGAATGGAAAAAGGTTCTCGGAAGTACTGCCGCCTGTGACATTCCCGCTAAAACATTCTTAACGGAAGATATGATAGATTGAGGTCATAAACGGATTGAAAGGATTGTACAAAAATGAAGCGTAAAGTTTGTGTGGTAATAACTGCCAGACCCAGCTATTCACGAATAAGGACGGCACTTAAAGCATTTCAAGAGCATGATGATATTGAATTGCAAATTGTCGCCGCTACTTCGGCGTTACTTTATAAGTACGGACAGATTGTAAAGGTTATTCAAAAAGACGGGTTTCAAGTAACAGAATCCGTGTATAACCTTATCGAAGGCGAAAGTCTGATAACCTCTGCAAAAACAACGGGGCTTGGAATTATTGAACTTAGCGGTGTTTTTGACCGCTTGAAGCCTGACATGGTTGTAACTATTGCAGACCGATATGAAACCATTGCCACAGCGATTGCGGCGGCTTATCTCAACATTCCGCTTGTACATATTCAAGGCGGAGAGGTGACAGGAAATATCGACGAAAAGGTGCGCCATGCCATTACCAAGCTCAGCGATATACACTTGGTCGCGACCGAAAAAGCGCGTGAGCGTGTTATCAGAATGGGTGAGAACCCCGATAGTGTGCATATAACAGGCTGTCCGTCAATTGATATTGTACAAGCTGTGCTTGACGAGGACAACGGAAAGTCTTTTGATATTTTAAGCAAATATTCAGGGGTGGGTATGTCTTTGCCGAACAGGAGCGACTACATTGTTGTACTGCAACACCCCGTGACCACAGAGATAGAAAGTGCGAGTGAGCAAATACGCAACACTTATAACGCGCTCTCTGATATGCCGATTCAGATATATTGGTTTTGGCCGAACTCCGATTCAGGCTCTGACGAGGTTTCCAAGACTTTGAGAAAAATCCGCGAAAATGAGAAGCCAAATAATCTGCTGTTGTTCAAAAACGTGATGTCTGATGATTTTATTCGGCTTATGAACGGTGCTAAGTGTATTGTCGGAAATTCAAGCGCGGCAATTCGGGAAGCATCCTATTTAGGCGTGCCCGCTATTAACATAGGCTCGCGGCAAGCGGGGCGGGAGCGGGGGCGCAATGTCGCAGACGTGAGCTACAATAGTGATGAAATCAGAGCGGCTGTACAAAACGCGATTGACCGTAAACAGGAGAGAAAGGGCGAACAAATCTACGGGGACGGAAAAGCGGGGCAAAGAATCGCGGAGCTGCTGGCAAGTACAGAGCTTACGTCGGAAAAAAGACTTTATTTTTAGCGATTGAGATTGGATGTATGAATTACTTGATTGTGATACCCGCAAGGGGCGGGTCAAAGGGAATACCGAACAAAAATATCATCTCCGTCGGCGGAAAACCTCTTATTGCTTACTCAATTGAGGTCGCTCGTGAGGTTCTGGGCGCAGGGGTGAACGCGGAGGTTGGCGCAGATGTGAACGCGGCGGTTGGCGCGGCGGTGAGCGCAGGGTTGAACGCGGCGGTGAGTGCGGGACTTAGCGGCGAAATGGTGGTTTCGACGGATAGCGAGAGGATAGCCGATATTGCCCGCGAGTGGGGAGGAAATGTTCCGTTTTTGCGCCCCGACGAGATTTCGGGCGACAGCGCAAAGTCCGTAGAGTTTTTGTTGCACGCGGTTGATTATTATGAAAAGCAAGGGCGATTGTTTGATGCTACTATACTCCTACAGCCTACCACACCTTTGCGGACAGCGCAGGACGTTTTGCAGGCAGTACGTTTGTATGAAAGTGTCGGGCGGTCTTCTTTATTTTCCGCCTTTGAGGAAAATCACATCTGTGATTTGGTGAGTTATCGCAAAAGAGGAGATATTGCGATTCCGCAAAACCCGCTCCATAATGCGGGAGTCAGGCGACAGGAACACGAAGCTATTTATGTCCGTAACGGAGCGGTCTATATTACGGATATTGAGTTTATGCGCCGAGAGCAAAAGGTGATGTGCGACGAACCCGCGCTTTATGTAATGCCGAAGAATCGTTCGGTAAACTTGGACACACCTGAGGATTTGGAGCTTTTACAATGGATTGTAGCGGCTAATTGTTGTCCGCAGACGGAACAGACAGGTCATAAAAAATGGAAAATGAACTGATTAGTATAATAGTGCCTGTATACAAAGTGGAGATGTATTTAGCCCGATGTGTAGACACCATTCTTGCGCAGACCTATACGAACATCGAAGTCATATTAGTTGACGACGGGTCGCCTGATAACTGCGGTAAAATATGCGACAGGTACAGTCAGACAGACTTGCGTGTGCGGGTTATACATCAAGCAAACAGCGGGCTTGCCGATGCCCGTAATGCAGGAATGAGGATTGCAAAGGGCAAGTGGTTCGGGTTTGTGGATTCCGACGACTATATAGATGTCAATATGTATAGGACATTGTATGAACTTGCAAAAGAAAAAAACGCTGACATTGCAGTTTGCGGCACTAAGCGGGTGTATGAAAATGCGGCAGAGCCAACAGACAGGCGCAAGAGCGGCGACAACAACAGCAACAGGGAAGTGTCGGAATATACCAACATTGAAGCTCTTAAAGTGTATTTAGACAGGCGCGACGGTATCATTGGTTCTCACGCATGGGACAAGCTGTATAAGAGAGAGTTGTTTTCAGACATCACTTACCCATCAGGAAGAAAGTACGGCGAGGACACCGCAACGACTTTTAAGGTTATTTACAAAGCAGAAAAGATAGCGGCAACAAATCAATGCTTAGTCAATTATTTACAGAGAAACGACAGCCTTATGGGTGTGAAGTATAGCGAAGCAAATCTTGATGCGTTGATTTCGATTAAAGAGCAGGTTGATTTTTTTAAGGAAAAATCAACGGAGTTATACAAATATGCCGCTATAAAGTATTTTAACTTTCTGCGGATGCACTATTTCAAGGTTTTGAAATTTATACCCAACAGTAAAGCGGATGTGTTGGAGCGAATCAGGGAGTATAATAGTCTTTACAAAAAGGATATATCAATTATGGAGCTTGTCAGACACCCTGCGGGTTGGGGGTTTAACCTTCCGTATCTCGCATTTTGGATTAGTCCGAAGCTCGGCACTTTATTAAGAGGGAAATGATTTTATGAAGAAAAAGGTTATCTATCTGTCAATGGAAACTAAAATACGCGAGTACAACGCAAAGCTGCTGTTCGCGTTATATGCGCTCGAAAAGGGGTATCAGGTTGTTTTTGGCTCAAAGTACCCTCTGAACAGGCATATCAACTTTATGCCAAAGGGTATCTTTGTGGGAACAGGTGTCACAAAAGCTCTGGGAGATGATGCTCTCAAAGCAAAAGCCTGCGGGCACAGAGCGGTTTCGTTTGATGAGGAGGGGTTATCGTATATAAACCAAGAGGTCTTTATGAACACACGCATAAAGGACGACATTATTCGCGGGATTGACTATTTTTTCACTTGGGGCAAGCATCACAATGAATTGGTGCAGAAAAAAGCTCCCGACTTAAAAAATATCTCGCCCGTCGGAAATATGCGTTTTGAGCTTTTGAAAGAAAAGTATCGCGGCATATATGACGAAGCGGTGCGGGATTTACGCGAGCGTTACGGTGATTTTATCCTAATCAACTCAAACCTGAAGGTTTTTAATCACTTTGTAGGCAAAGAAAGGCTCTTTCAAGCACTGCGCTCTGTCACGTTTATTCAAAACAACGAGGATGAGGAGTTTTACAGGGATAGATATGCTCATCAGGAGAAAACCTTTGAGTCGTATAAGTCATTGCTTTTATCAATAGCACCTAAGATAAAGCCGATGAATATTATTGTGCGCCCGCACTCATCGGAAAATAAAGCGACCTGGCAGGCTTTGAATTTGCCGAACGTCCATGTTGAAAACTCAGGAAATGTCATACCTTGGATTTTGGCGGCCCGTGCCGTGATACAGAAAAACTGCACAACAGCGGCGGAAACCATCTATTTGGGTAAGCCTGTCATTACATACAGCGTAACGCACGACCCCAGATTTGACAATGATATTATTAAAAGTATCGGCAGATACTGTCAAACTGAGGATGAGGTGTGGAATACTTTGCAGAATTTAGATGCGTTTGAGGAGCAAATGCAGGCAGACAGGGCGTTTTTGAGCGAGTATGTCAGCAATATGGGCGCGGAGCAGAACGCGGCTCATGCGATTTTGGATATAATCAATGAAATAGATACGCCTGAAATTGACGACAATGCCGCCTTTTTTACAGACCGTTCTGTTAAGTGTTATTTGAAAAAGCTGAAAAGAAGCGTTGCCGCTGTTGTACGCAGAAACTCACCTGAGCGAAAGCTAAGGCGGCAGAAGTTTCCGGGCTTGTCGGTCGGGGAGATAAAAGGGGATATTGAGCGGTTGTCAGGTACGCTTCCGCTGTCGGCAGACCGTGTACAGGTTGCAAAAATAGACGACGATTTGTATCATTTGAGTATGAATCCGTAGGGGTGAACTCATGGATACGGGCTGTGCGTAATCAACTTAATAACAAGGAAATAACAAGCATGAATAATTTTGGGGTGATGTTTCATCACTTTCACGATGAAAAAGAACACATTGTAAGTCAAGGCTCTATCAGCGGTAATGACCTTGCGGATATGATATGCCATTTAAGGAAAGACTATGAGATTATTGATGCCGATATTTTCCTCGATAAGGCAATAAACGGAAAATTAGCTCCAAATCAAATATGCCTTACGTTTGACGATGCTTTGGCGTGTCAGTATGATGTGGCTTATCCTGTCATTAAAGAGTTGGGGATAAAGGCGTTCTGGTTCATTTACACGTCCGTGTTTACAGGAACACCGGAAAAACTTGAAGTATACAGACACTTTAGGTTTAAGTGTTTTGACACCATAGATGTGTTTTATGATGCGTTTTTTGATGCTGTGCTTTCCGGTCAGGATAGCATTTCAGACGACGGCGGCGGTGGCAGGAGCGGCAACGGCGGTGACAGCGACAGTAGCGATAACGACAGCGACAGTAGCGGCGGCGACAGTAGCATCGAAGAAAAAATCAAAAACTTTGACCCCGCGAGCTTCAAGCCTTTGAGTCCATTTTATACCGACCGAGATAAGCTGTTTCGCTATTTAAGGGATTGTGTTTTGGGCGAGAAAAAGTATAATAGCGTTATGGACAAAATGATAGAAGCGCATGGTTACAACATTTCGAAAAATGAGCATTTGTTGTGGATAAAGGAAAAACAGCTTCTTGAACTTTACAAAAACGGGCATGTTGTCGGACTTCACAGTCACTCACATTCAACCACGATGTCAGAAAAGTCATATGATGACCAATTAGCTGATTATACAGAGAACAAGCGCGTGTTGGAGAGCTTGATAAAAAGCGGCGTTATTTCGATTTCCTATCCTTGCAATTCATTTAATGAGGACACGGATAAAGTAATGAGAAAACTGGGGATTCAATTAGGATTTAACGCGACAATGCCGATTGCGGGAGAACAGCATAGCAACTTGCATTTTCCGCGAAAAAATCATACATATATTATGAAAGAGATGGCGGGGGAGTGCGCCCGCGCCGTAGCGGGGATGCTTTGCCCGCAATAGGAGAATCAACATGAAAATTACCGTGTTCACATGTAATCAACCTCGTCATATCGGATTGATTAACGGTTTGTCAAAAATCGCCGATACTGTTTATGCGATACAGGAGTGTAAGACTATTTTTCCGGGTCAAGTGGAGGACCGCTACAGAAAATCCCCCGTAATGGAGGAGTATTTTTCGCATGTACTAAAGGCGGAAACAGAGTTATTCGGAAGCGTAGGCTTTGTGAGAGATAACGTAAGAACAATCTCTATGAAGTCGGGTGATTTGAGTAAAATCGAAATGCCTGTTCTTGCAGACGCGCTTAAATCGGACTACTACATCGTTTTCGGGGCAAGCTTCATAAAGGGAGATTTAGTCAAGTTTTTGACTGAGAACAGGGCGATTAACATACACATTGGTGTCAGCCCTTATTACAGGGGGAGTTCTTGCAATTTTTGGGCGGCTTTTGACGGGAATCACGAGTATGTAGGGGCTACGGTTCACTTACTGAGTAGCGGCATGGATTCAGGCGATATGCTGTACCATGCCTTGCCCGCCGTCGGGGAGTATGATTCGTTTGCTCTGGGTATGCAGGCGGTTAAAACCGCGCAGGAATCTGTCATCTGTATGATAGCAGACGGCAAAATCGACGGCTACAGACCGACGGCGCAAGATAAGTCTTTGGAAGTCAGATATTCGCGCAACGCTGACTTTACTGACGAGATTGCGGAGAAATACTTAAACACTCTGCCAACCCCTCGGCAAATCGCCGAATCGCTTAATAACAGGGATATGCGAAAATTCGTCAGTCCGTACGTTTCGGGGTGAAGTGTAGACATCTTACATCAAACGTGTTACAATATGTGCACAACGTACCTAAAGGAGGTTCGATATGGCTACTACCACAAACATCAATGTGCGTGCGGACAGCGAAATTAAGAGTAAAGCACAGGATATATTTGCATCGCTTGGATTGGATATGTCTACCGCCATAAATATGTTTCTACGACAAACTGTCAGGCAGAACGACATACCGTTTGTGTTAACTACAGCTCCTATGCCAAAGAAACGTTCCCGCGAGGAAATGTTCGGGTTTCTTCGCGGTGAATATAAGATTGCGGATGACTTCGACGCACCGCTTGAAGATTTTATGGAGTATATGAAATGAGGCTGCTAATAGATACTCATGTAGCCCTTTGGCTTTTTAATGAGTACGAAAATCTTTCTCCAATGGCAAAAAGTTACTTGATTAGTCAAAATAATGATTTGTATATTAGCATTGCCTCGGCTTGGGAAATAGCGATTAAACACAGTCTTGGTAAGCTACCCGAATTTGCAGGTGGAGTGAAACGGTTTCTCCATGCTATCAAAACACAACCCATTGATTTGGTTGGAGTTTCGTCTAAACACGTTGAAAAAGTCGAAGAGCTATCTTATATTCATCGTGACCCCTTTGACCGAATTTTAATCGCAACAGCCTTGTGCGAGGGGATGGCTATAGTCACTGCTGACGAGAATATCCAACAGTATGAGGTCAATTGTATTTGGTGAAAATTTTGCCGACATTACGAATCGCTTAATAACAGGGATATGCGAAAATTCGTCAGTCCGTACGTTTCGGGGTAGTGGGTAAGCATTAAATAGGCTATATATAAGACGCATAGTACATTGTTTGAAAGGTGTTAAAAAAGTATGCCTATATTACGACAAATTTACAAGAAGTTATACGACATATGGAAGTGTTTGACGGGAAAAGCGCAGCACGCATCCAACTCTAATTACAAAATTGAACGTAGAGTTTATAAAATCTTGTCTGAGGGAGAAATCACTGCCGACAGGATATTAAAAGTAGATAACAAGTATCAACGGGAGATTCTACATGACATATGCGTTTTGGCAAATAAACGAAAAGCGGGAGAGTTTGCCGAAAATGCTCAAATAACTAAAATGAAGGACTTTATGTCAGTTAACACGAAGTTTCTGACGACGGAGTTTTTAGATCGCGTTGAACAAATAGCAATGTCTTCAGGGCTGTTTGTGAGTGCTTGCGCTATGCGCGAGAAAAATGAAGCTCTTATGTTAGGGCAAGCGGACAGGCAGGCTCTTCATCTTACTAAACGAAACGCTGTAAAACTATTCTGGTGTTACATAAAACGGGGCGAAGACGATAAAGCAAAACAGTTGCTTGAAGCTTCTGCAATAAAGAAATCACCTTTCACTTATTCAATTGTTCGAGAACTTTGTATGGCACTTAGGCTTCTCCCACGAGATTTTCACACGACGGAAAACAACCCTGAAAATAAAGCGTTTGCAGACTATGTGAGAGGTAAAAAAATTGCGATAATCGGACCTGCGCCATCGGAGATAGACCACAACGAAGAAATTAAGCGCAATTTTGATATTATCATAAGAATGAGTTATCGAGGTCTTGATGGATTGCCCGAAAACGAGCGCGAGCTTGGAGTGCAAATTTCATACTATAATTCTGTGAAACCGCTTGAAATGTTATTAGAACAAGATATGAAAAACAGTTTTCTTGAAGATTTGGATTTCGTGGTTGTAAAAGCACGCAACAAACATATACAAAGGCATAAACTCAGCCGATTTACAAAAGTAAGGTTTGCGTTATATTCCGGGACGAAGTTCTTTTTCCTCGGCAAGCATAATTTGTTGCAAATAATCTTACAAGATTTATCAAATTACAGCCCCTCTTGCATTAAGATTTTTTATGCCAACCTATTTCTTTCAGATAGTCCTTATGACAAAGAGTATATGACCTCTGTGCAAAAGCGTCATTTTGAGGGTGGCAGGCTCTTATACTGGGTCGAGGCTCTTGCTAAACACAACATTATTAGCCAATATGATTATGTGAGGCAACTTTATTGTCGTGGCATAATTGAGGCGGATACGCGGCTTTCAGAGATTTTAGAGCTTGGAGTGACGGAGTACGTTAACCATATGGAGAAATTAGAAAATCAACATGGAGCGTAGATGGAGTAATTAGTGTAATATTCATTTCGTCGTCGATAACGCGTGCAAGTTGTTCTTCTTGCTTTGTGTTATCATTTTGTATAGAGCCGATATTCATGCTTGCATCAAAGTAGTTATCGACAGATTTGGTTTTATCATACCCATCCATTCCGGCTATGGCTATGTCATATATTCCACATCGTTTCAAAAGGCTAATTAAAAGCACCACGCTATTATCGCCATTAACTATGTCATAAAGACTTTTATAACTGAACGTAAACAATGGTTTCAAAGCTTCAGTTGCAATAACGTTTGAGGTTAACAATATCTCCGGAATTTGCCGTACTTCCTCGTATAGACCAAGCACTTGTGAATATCGATTTGAGTTACTGATAAACGCATAATCCGTCTGCATAAAATCGGTGATGAAATTTACGGAAATGACTATCGGTCGGCTTTGGGTAATGTATACATTTATGTCGTCCCTGTGCGTGTAAAGCGATTTTCCGGGACACAACAACAGTATTTTTCTGTTATCCTTTTGCAACAATTCGGTAAAAGCGCCAATAGCATCATTGTCGCTCACATGAGTGCTTATATGCTCTATATACTTTTGTTCAGCAAGCTCTTCATTAAAAAAGGACACTTCTCGTTTTTCAAACGGCAATGTGTCTAAAAGCGATCGTATACTTTGTACGGATAAAGTGTTTTTGCTCATTAAAAAATCGATCCACTTAGGCGAGCAGTCGTGAATTGCGCTGAGCAAACTGTCTAAACCATAACCCCAATTACTCTTTGATGTGAACCTTGATATATCGGTGTAAGCGATAGTTAGGACATGGTTCATGTCAAGATTTTTTATTTCATTCTTGGAAAGGTACAATCCAATAAGCTCTGTACAAGCATTACCGGCGTTTTTGCCCATTCCTAAAATTGAACAGTCAACTATCATTTCTCTTTTTAGATTTTTACTAATGAAACGCAAGCAATGCGCATTTGCCATCTGTACATTGTTGTGGCAATGATACCCCAATGCGATATTCTCATCAAGCTCATTATCCAACAGAGAAATGAATTTGTCTACATCGTTTTCAAACATGAGTCCATATGTGTCAACTATTGACACCCCGTACGGTTGTATTTGATTAATCTTTGCCATCAATTCGATTACGTCTGTATCGCGATATGATGTCAAAGCGACAGGATTAAGAAAAAGATTGAAACCCAATTCTTTTATTTTGAGAGCGTACTCTAAAGCGAGGTCAACATGCTCTTTCTTAAAAATTAGTCGTATGCCGTCGATAAGACTCTCTTTTTGAGGAATCAGCAGATCAGCGCGATAAGTACCGTAATCAATCATCGCGATTATCGATGCTCTACGCGGGGATGCGCTTTTAAGCGTTTTTGCGATACTCGGGATATTAGGGAATAGTGTGCGATTTTTATCATAAAGCACTCTGTCGTCAAGGAAACCGCACTCAATAATATCAACACCGCTTGCATCGAGTCTTGAGATAACAGAACGAATTGTCGCAAAACCGAACATCCAGTCGTTCACAAATCCGCCGTCGCGCAAGGTGCAGTCGAGAAGTTTTAAATTCTTACGCATATATCACTCCACCAATCCACCAAAAAGCCAGGTTAGCATTTTTTGACATCGAGGGTTATCATACCATTTAAAACTAAATTTGCAAGATTAAAGTCTTCAATATAGTCAATGTCTATTGCCTCCAAGGCGTTGACTGTAAACAATTCGGGCTTATTTCCTATAGTTCTGCCGGTTTCGGCAAGACCTCTACTAAATGCCCACAGACCTGTCGTCGGCTCAAATATTTCATCAAGATCCTGAGTTCTTGGAATTTTGACTAAATCAAAGTTTACCGGTTTGGCAGATTTATCGAACAGAAAAGATTGAATCTTTCTACACGGTATAGCACTATCACTTCTGCCCTGTTCTATAACATCGATGGCATATTTAACTGTTTCTTTTGATGTAAAGGGACAAGTAACATGAACAAGTACATAAATATCGGAATATATCGCTTTTATAAATTGTGACATAATCTCATTTGCAGTAGTGCTTGAGGTGTCCAGTGACTTGCTTCTGCGTAAGTATTTCACACTTGAAGAAAGGGGGAAAAATTCTTTAATTTCGGGGGTTGAACAAAAACAATATGCTTCATCAATTATTCTTGCCTCGATACAAGCATCAAGTGTGCGAAAGACATATTGCGTTAATGGGAGTCCATTGTCGAACGGTTTTATGTTCTTTCCGGGGAATCTTTCGTTGTGTAGTTTTATGGGAACATATGCAACTTTTTTCACTACCATCTTCCTTCTTTTTCTAATATTTCTCGTAGCTCTACCCCATCTTTTATATGCTTTCGAATTCGGTTTTCGGTCAAAAATCTTTTTTCCGCCATTTCAAGAACTTGCCATGTACTTTCATGAGGAATAACTAAAACCCCGTCGGAATCGGCAAAAATATAATCCCCGGGACTAATCCAAACATCTCCGTCTTCTCCTTGGTAAGGTAGCGGAATTTGATAGTTCACAATGTGCCATCTATCTAAAGCATCTATCATTGAAACTCCTTCCGCAAAGATTTTGTAGCCGTCTTTTTTCAGCCCGGTAACATCTCGTGCGCATGCATCAATAATAGTGCCGACAGCACCCTGTCGTGTAACAATTTTTCCGGTTATTTCACCGAAAACAGATAGTTTTTTATCAACACCGGAGCTTATCATTTCAATACAGCCGTTATATAACGAATTAAGCATATCTATATAGAATGTATTGTTATGAATTTTATCCGTTAAAATAGCTCCTTGTACGGTAAAAGCAGGACCGCAAAGCACACCGTCAAAGTCCCATAGAGGTTTTATTTCTTTTGACAAAACATAAGGCAGAAAAGGTTTAATGTCTTCATGAAGCACATCATATACAATTCCTGAGTATAGCTTGCTGTATCTATCACGAAGTTCAATAATTTCGTGGGCTGTAAAAGCATTGATGTTATCCGAAATTTTCATAGTAAAGACCATTATCTCTTGAAATCTTTTGTTCGATCACGTTAAGCTTTGAACACGACAATCGACTGCTTAATTATAGCATAGGGGTTGACTAAAAACAACCAATCAGAGGAAAAATTGTTGACAAACATACCGCAAATGTGCAAAATGGCAGCATGGTGATTATATTGTGACGATATATAGATTAGTGGAGGATGTTTACAATGGAGCTAAAACGAGATAACATCGCGCTGATAGTTTTTGACTTTGACGGAGTGATGACGGACAACAGGGTGATTGTTGACGAAAACGGCAAGGAGTCGGTGGTTGTCAGCCGCGCCGACGGTCAAGGCGTGTCCATTTTGAAGCGTATGGGGCTTGCCATGATTATTATTTCCTCAGAAAAAAACAAGGTCGTTTCAAAGCGCGCGGAAAAGCTGTCTTTGTCGGTTATGCAGGGTATTTCAAAGAAAGAGGAAACGCTGTCGGAATATTGCTCTGCCAATAACATTCCGCTTGAAAAGGTGCTTTATGTCGGCAATGATGTAAACGACCTTGAAGCTATGAAGCTGTGCGGATTTGTTGTTGTGCCAAATGATGCGCACCAATGCGTAAAGGACATCGCAGACGTTATCTTGCAAACAAACGGCGGCTACGGTGTCGTCAGAGAACTGGCGGATTTGGTGTAGTAGCTGTTTTTTTGATATGCGACAGTATGACAAATCGTTGACTTATAACATGACAAAAAACGTGACAAATCGCGTTAATTACACAAATCGCAAAATTACACTTGACAATACATCATTTGTGGTGTATATTTTTAATTGTAGGAGTTAGAACGACATCAAAATGAAAATACACGATTATCACACGGCAGCAGGGAAAAATCTCATAAAAGAATACTTAAAGTCGCTCCCTAAAACAGAAATGTATGTGGGTTATCATATTCGACATATGTTGGGTTCAAAAGGAATAGCAGCACTTAAAGAGTTGGACACAAGACAGCTGAGAGGTAAGTTGTGGGAAATCAAGTTCTCCGCAAACCGTTTTATGTACGTGGTTGCTGACAGCAATAATATCTACATATTGCATGCTAATAAAAAACAAAAAGGGAAAGCGGAGCGGTTTGAGCTTGACATCGCTGTTCAAAGAGCAAAAGAACAAGGATTAACTATTTAATCAATCTGGGGGGATTATCTATGCCTTTTAAGGATGTAACAGAAATTGTAATGAACGAGGAAGCAAAGGAACTGGAGGATGCGTATAATAGCGACCCAAAGATAAGGCTTGCTATTGACCAGTTTAATGCGGAATGTAGGTTGCGGCGTGAACTGACCGACGCGCGAAAAAAGAATAATATAACACAAGTAAAGATTCAAGAATTAACCGGACTGACACAGCAAATGATAAGCCGCATCGAGGCAAATACAGATATAAGTCCAAGTCTGAAGAATCTTATGATTTATGCTAACGCTATTGGGTATGAGTTGACATTGCAGCCAAAAAACGTATGATAGTTTTTTGATGTTAGGATGAGTGTGAGAAGGAAACCTTATGATTTTATTAAATCATTTCTTCTAAGCAAATCAATCTTACATTATCGCTGTTTTTTTCTTCTTCGATTAGGTTGTTGGTAAATCCTGTTTTGGAAAACAGCCAGAATCGGTTGTTCTTATATGAAAACAATCGGCTTTTTCTCTTTAAGTTCTCCAATACACCCATGTCAACCGAATCTTTAATCCACTTGCACTCGCAGAACAAAGCATCTTCTTTGCGGTATGACAGAATGTCGATTTCCTCTTGGCATTTTTCTTTTGGATTGTTACCCCACCATCTACCGAGCTTGCCGGGCAGAAGCGGTGTTGCGTTCGCCTTTGCCTGTTCAATAATATATTGCTTACATATCTCTTCAAAAGCGATACCCATATAGGCGGCGAGGCTCTTTTCAACTTCATGCGTGTAAATCGCTTCACCCAACCCCGATACGATTCCGCTCATATTAGAAAAAACAAAGCGATACCAAAATCTGAACATCATATCATCTAACAGATATATGCTTCTTTTGGATGAGGCTGACTCAGTCACAGGCCATTCTTTTTTTACAATACCAAGCGATATAAGCGATTTAAGATACTTTGCACATTTGTTACTTTCCATGCTGCATTTAGTAGCGATGTCGTTTAGCCGCGATGCTCCGTCGGCAATCGCTTCAATGATTCCGTTATAGGTTGACGGCTCGCGCAGCTCCTGTTTCAGAAGATTGGACGGCTCTTCAAACAAGTGACCTGATGGCGTGAGATATAGGTCAAGAATGTTCTCTTTAACAGACTTCGCCGCATTGATTTTATTCAAGTATTCAGGTATGCCGCCCGTAATGCCGTAAAGTATCGCCTTGTCTTCCTTGCTGTAACCTTCAAAAAACGGCAATGACGTAAAAAAGCTGAACGGCAATATCTTGAACTGCGCCGTTCTTCTTCCGTATAGCGGACTTTTATATGCCAGCACCTGCTTTTCCATTAGGCTCATACTTGAACCGCAAAGAATTAAAAACAGCTTGCTGTCTTTGAAATGATTGTCTATATGTGCTTGGATTATAGAAGATATGGGACGATAACCGTTCGCCAAATACGGAAACTCATCAATTACTAAAATTAACCGCTCCTTTTTTGCAATTTCATATATATAGTCAAATGCCTTTTCCCAATCTGCGAAAAAAGCGTTGCCTTTCAACTCTTTCGCCGTTACAGCGTATACATCGTTGGAAAAGTTGGTCAAGTTGACACCGCTGTCCGCTTCACGCGCAAGAAAATATATCGCCTTTTTCTCTTTGATAAATTCTTTAATCAGCGTGGTTTTTCCAACACGGCGGCGACCATAAATAACGGCGCACTCATATTTGCCGCTGTCGTGCATTTCATTTAGTTTTTTAAGCTCGGCTTCTCTGCCTATAAACATATTCAACACCTCAACATAAATCAAACTCGTGAGTTGCATACTTATGAGTTTGATTATGACATATTGGGTTGAAAAAGTCAAATAGTTTTTTTACAGATTAACTTAAATTTTTGTAATAATTTGCAATTATTGAAATTATTTATTGCCATCTGTAAATATTTGTGATAGTTTAGAAACCATGAGGTCATAATAAGCGGTCGTAGCGACCGTGAAGTGTTACCGGCACCGCACGGCGAATGTAGGGATAGACTAAACACCAACGCCTACAGACACGGAAAATCCGCCGCTACGACATTACCAGTATACATTTTTAACTATGTATTTTCAAGCTGATAATGCGACTTATGCGGTAGTGCATTTCGTAATAAACGCTGAATGAATACGTCGGCGCGTAGGCAGAGCTACCTAATGGTGGCTCAGAGTCGCCTAACGGCGACACGGGTATATTGACCTCCTGCGCGCCTTTTAATTATGGCCTTTTAATTTAATTCTTTTATGCAAAAACGTGAAAGAATGAGATAGAAAGGCAAAAAAAGCATTTCAATGAGCAAGGTGGATAAATTTATAAACAGCAAATGGACAAAGCTATGGTTTGCTTTATCGGTAACAGCGTTTACGGGACTGGAAATGGATGTTATGACCCGCAGGGGGTTGGTTATGGCACTGATTTCCGGGCTGAACATTATCTTAGTGTTCGCACTTACGCTTTTCTTGGAAAAAAGGTATCAGGTGCTGAAAACGCTTTTTCGAGTGAAAAGTAAA
>Ga0099364_10002506_pt1 | contig 29193 bp, 28 predicted proteins | sample TergutTh196P3_FD_73070 | JGI IMG/M metagenome (GOLD analysis project Ga0099364, IMG submission 73070) | Microcerotermes parvus P3 segment gut microbial communities from Pointe-Noire, Republic of the Congo - Th196 P3 | ecosystem: Host-associated > Arthropoda: Insects > Digestive system > Gut ...
GACAAGGGGGTTTTTTCTCCCGGGCCGCCCGGGGCCGTGCGACCCAACATGGGGAAGAATTTTTAGGTCGGTTAAAAATTCCCGGACGCCCGCCCAATGCGCGCCCCTACATTTCGCGTGATTTCCCAAAATACCCGCACAATTCCTCCCCCTGCCCGACCCCAAGACACCGTTTCGGGAAAATATAAATCAACGCGCGGTTGACAAAAAGGCAGAAAATTTCCACATCTTCAACAAAGCAAAGCTCTTGTTGGAAGTTGATAGTTGAGATGTCGGACTTGGGTTTTTGGGCGTTGTCGGAATTTGCGGTATTGTCGGAATTTGCGGCATTGTCGGACTTATCGGCGTTGTCGGAATTTGCGGCGTTATCGGAATTAGCGGCGTTATCGGAATTTGCGGCATTGTCGGAATTGTCGGCGTTGTCGGAATTTGCGGCGTTGTCGGACTTGTCGGCGTTGTCGGAATTTACAACTTCTGCCGCCTCAGCCGCGAATTGCGCCTCGGCTTTTGCGATAACTTCGGGGTTCTCGACCACGCTCACGCCGTGCCGCGAGATTGCGACTATTTCCGTAGGTTCATCGGGAAGTATTTCAGTTTCGATTTCGATATAATCGGCGTAAAACCGCGCTATGTACCGTTCCTCGCCCATTTCTGCAATTGTCGCCAAAAGCTTTTTCTCCGCCAACAGCGGTCGCACCCAAACCGACAAAAGCACAGCAACGCTCGCCGCGGTGGCCATAAAGCCGGTCGCGCTGTCGGGGTTTTTTATTATAAGGTCAATCCCGAAAATCAGCAAAACCGCAAAGCCGATTGTTGGCGGCAACATGCGCCGAATTGCATACTTGCGCCGAAAAAGCGCGTAGGCACGCCGAATTTCGGGGAGGGTGTTGGTGTAGGTTAGGGTTGTTAGGGGGTTCATGTTTCAGCTCCAGTCAATATCGTGTGGAATTATACGGGCGAACGCAGTTCGCCCCTACGTGGTTGTATATTTTTATGTGGTTGGAAATTTGTGCTGTAGGGTCGGGCTTCCACGAACGACCGTAGGTCTTTCTGTTGTCTGTAGTATTTTTCAGCGTAGGGGCGAACTGTGTTCGCCCGTGGATTCTTCAACCCCAGTCAATATCATTATGATTAACCACCTCGCCGCGAAGATATTCGGCGCGTGCTATGGCTATATCGGCTAAATCTTCGGGCGTTGCAACGTCATCGGGGAGAAAACGCCTTACTATTTCGAGCACCAGAATTTGCTCCGACTCGTGAAGATTTTCAACCATAGATGTTATTTGTTTTGTTAGATTTGCCATTATCTTACTCCTTTATAAACTGCACCGCGAGGTGCTATTTTTTCAATAAAAATCGAGTTTTCGTTAGGGTATGAAAATATTACGCGCCAATCACCAACCCGAAGTCGAAACGAATCAACAGAACCCGTTAAAGGTACAATATCCCCTGCGGGTATCAGCTCAATCCCTTTTCTTATGCGTGTTTTTGTTGTGTTGTCTATGCGTGATAACACTTTCGACGATTGTTTTGAATAGGTAATGTTCATGAAATCCCTCGTCAAACATCAAGATTAGTAACATACTTAGCATTCTTCTCAATAAACTCCCGCCTTGGCTCGACCTTATCCCCCATGAGTATCGAGAAAATCAAGTCGGCGTTTGCGGCGTCGGCCATTTCGACCTTTACCATAGTGCGAGTTGCGGGGTCCATTGTAGTCTCCCACAGCTGGTCGGGGTTCATCTCACCAAGACCCTTATACCGCTGTACATCTACCTTTGAATTGCTCTCGCCTGCGAGTTCCGTGATGAATATTTCGCGTTCCTCGTCGGTGAAAGCGTAGCGGATTTGCTTGCCGCGGTATACCTTATACAAGGGCGGTTGTGCGATATAAATATGCCCGTTTTCGACTAACGGCTTCATGAATCGGAAGAAGAAAGTCAACAGCAGTGTCCGAATATGCGAACCGTCAACATCGGCGTCCGCCATTATAACTATGCGGCCGTAACGGAGTTTTGACAGGTCGAAGTCCTCGCCAATACCCGTGCCGAGTGCCTTCACCACAGGCATAAGCTTGTCGTTACCGAAAACCTTGTCAACCCGCGCCTTCTCGACATTCAGCATCTTGCCCCAAAGCGGCAGGATTGCCTGAAACTCGCTGTTCCTGCCCTGTTTTGCACTGCCGCCCGCCGAGTCCCCCTCGACAATGTAAACTTCGGTTTTGTCGGGGTCTTTGTTGTAGCAATCGGCAAGTTTACCGGGCAGTCCCGCGCCGTCGGTCACGCTTTTGCGCTTGGCTTCCATGGCTTTGCGGGCGGCGTCTCTTGCCGCTTGTGAATTAATCGCCTTTTGTATAATAATCGCGACCGTTTCGGGGTGTTCCTCGAAATAATATGTCAGCTTTTCGGCGACAATCCTGTAAACCACAGGCCCGACCTCGGGATTACCGAGCTTAGACTTTGTCTGCCCCTCAAACTCACACTCGGGCAATTTCACGCTAATCACGGCATTAATCGCCTCTCGTATCGCCTCGCCCGAAATCGAGGTAAATTCTTTTTCGCCCTCGTCTTTTTTCGGCTTCTTGGATTTATTTTTGGGTTGCTTTTCTTTCACATGCGCCAACACAAAATCGTTGACGACCTTGTTCAACGCCCGCTTGAAACTGGTCTCATGAGTGCCGCCTTCGACAGTGTGAATGTTATTCGCGAAACTGCGTATCGCCTCGCTGTTAAAATCCGTGTTATACTGAAACGCCACCTCGACCGTTATGTCGTCAATCACGCCGTCAAGGTAGATTACGTCCGAGTGCAGAACGTCCGCGCCCCGCTTTTTCTGTAGCCACGAGACATAGCTGACGATGCCGCCCTCATAGCGAAATTCTTCGCCTTTAATATCGTCGGGTATCCTCGAATCGGTGACAATAAGTTTCAGCCCCGCATTCAAGAACGCTTGTTCACGCATACGCTCAAGAATCGTCGTGTAATCGTAATCCAAAGTCGCGAATATCTCCGAGTCCGCCAAAAAACGCACGCTTGTCCGTGTTTTGCCGGGGTTTTTGGTTTTGCGGATAATTTTCATTTCCTCGGAGTAACTCCCGCGCTCGAACCGCTGAAAGTGGACATGTTCGCCATCGCTGATTGTCACCTCGAGCCATTCGGACAAGGCGTTCACCACCGCCGCGCCGACCCCGTGCAACCCGCCCGCGACCTTGTACCCGCCGCCGCCGAACTTGCCGCCCGCATGCAGTACCGTAAAAGCAATTGTCGCCGCCGAAATGCCGAGCTGCGACTGTATCCCCACGGGAATACCCCTGCCGTTATCGGTAATTTCGATGATATTACCGGGCAGTATTTTCAAATCTATTTCGGTGCAATACCCCGCAAGAGCCTCATCTACCGAGTTATCGACAATCTCATAGACAAGGTGGTGCAACCCGGACAGCCCTGTGCTCCCGATATACATACCCGGCCGCTTGCGAACCGCCTCCAGCCCTTCAAGTGCCTGAATGTTGTCCGCGCCGTATTCGTGAGTGACCTGTGCAAGCTCCTCGCGCTCTTTAATTTCGGGCAAATTCTCGGTTGTCTCGGTTGTTTCGGTAATAATTTCCGCGTTTTCAAGGGCAGTCGCCCCTATATTGTTTTTGCTCACTGTATGAACCTTGTTTAGACCTTTCTTTACTATTTGATTATATATTAATTATAGTATACCATATTTTTCCGCCGATTTCAAGTGTTTATTGCTAAAAAGTATGAAAAAAACGCCGATTTTCATGGAAAATCGGCGTAACTCGAACTATCATTTTTTCTTCTCGGTCTTTTCGGGCTTTGCTTTCACAGGCAACTCACCCTTGGCGGCGGCGAGGGTGTCCTTGATTACCCTCTCCAAGCCCTCGTACTGCTTGTTATCAGCCAGCACTTCCATTGCAGTGAATAACCCGATGATTTCAAGTCGATTCACCTTTTGCACCCCCCTTATTTTCTTCGTACTTTCATTATACACCCTTTTTGTGGGAAAATCAATAGGTTTTTGATAAAACCCCCCGCCAATCCCCCCGAAAACCCAATACCCCCAAATCCACCACGTCCTCGTACTCCTCAAGCAATGCGCCAAGCAACGGTGTCAACTTATCGCCGCCGAACGGCTTGTCAAGCAAGCTGATAACGTATATGAAACTGAACAGACTGCCGTCCATTTCAAACGGCACAGTTGCAGTTTCAACCGCCAGCGGCTTCGGCGCAGGCTCAATCGTGTTCCCATAAAGGCGGCAATAATGCGCCGAGAGATTGCGGAGCGCGGTGAGGCTATCCAGCCACGACTCCAAATGCCCCGCCGTTATCCTCGCCCCGCCACCGAGCTTATCGGCAATCGCCTTCTTATCCGATTTGTGCAAATCCTTGAAAAACCGCGACAACATGCCGAAACTGAACAGCTCCATTATGACCCAAAGCGGGAACGCGCCCGAATATTTTTCATTATGATGCGACACAAAGCCGAGGTCGGTGTTCTTGGCGAGCCGCCCTTCGATAGTCGTGATAAAGCGGTGGTGGTTGTGGTGGCGGGCGAAGGTGGACTCGTTGAGATAGCCGAGCGCGCCGTATTTCAAGGCGTGATGATTGGAAATCACCGCCCGCATCTGCACCTCGATTTCCTCCAAAAATATCAGCAACTGCCCGCGCAAACGCCTGTCAAAGTCGTACAGGCGCAGGATTTTCTCGAAACTTGTCCCCGAAACGAACCGCTTTTGCCCATTTTGAAATTCTTGGAACACCGAGAAATAATTCGCCAATCGGTAATAATTAATCTTCTCCAAAACGGCTTTGGCAAAGGCTTTGTCGGCGACGATACAGCCGCGCTCTTGCAGTTTCGCCAACTGGGATTCGGGGGTGGCGGGTTCTTTGACGTAGCGGCTCGGGGGGGAATTGTTCATAAATACCTCCGGTATTGTCAATTGACAATTGATAATGGACAATGGACAATTGTGGAGTCCGCCGTCGGCGGACGGTTTTAGACCTTAATAGGCGTGAAGCCACGGACGGCGACGTCAGATTTTTGCAATCGCGAAAGAACGGAATACGAGTGTTAGATTATTCAGTCGGAAAACCGTCGCGGAGCGACACCACAATTGTCCATTATCCATTGTCAATTGTCAATTATTCATCGTCAATTGCGCTTATGCGCCGTCCTCGCATGATACCCCTCAATCACCGCCCTATCCTCCTCACTCGCAACCCCATGCAACAGGTATTCATCAATTTTTTTGTAAGAAATCCCCATTTCGGATTCGTCGGTTTGGCCCTCGAACAGCCCCGCGGACGGCGGCTTTTTGTAGATATTTTCGGGGGCGTTGAGGTAGCGCAGAAACTCCGCGACTTCGGTCGCGCAAAGGTCTGCAATCGGGTTAAAATCACACGCGCCGTCGCCCCATTTCGTGAAATACCCCATGTAAATTTCGCTGCGATTGCCCGTTCCCGCGACAAGGCGATTTTCGCTTGCGGCGATTGTGTACAAGGCGGTCATTCGCAGGCGGGGGGCGATGTTGGAGATTGCGGCGGCTGTGATTTCGGGGCTGTTTTTTTGCAACTCGGCGAGTAATTTCTCGCGGGTGTCACTCAAATCCACCACCCGCGTTTCAATCCCAAACTGCCCCGCCAAAGCCTCGGCATCCGACTTATCCTCGCCATAATTGCGCGCCGACCCGCACGGCATAATCACCCCGACCGTGTTCTCGCACGCCGCCTTGCACAGGATTGCGACCAACGCGCTGTCCTTGCCGCCGCTGTTCCCGAAAATTACGCCGGCGGCGTTTGCGTTTTGCACTGTCGTGCGTATGAAATTCACGCGGGTTTTGAATTCGGTTTTGTAGTCTTTCATTTTTTCAATACCTTTCAAATAATGCAGAAATAATAATGCAGAATGCAGAAATGGCGGGGGTTTTGCGGGCGACCGTGGGCGGTAGGGGGTAGGGTGGTATGGGTACGGCAGACCGCAAAGAATCCGTACGCCCGCCACACAAGCCTTGCTCCCTCTGCTTCCTTGATATGAAACTTATCCCGTTCCTTACTTTGAGGGTTTGCGAAACTTACAATTTCGCTCTATCAAGGGGTCTCTGCTCGTTACAAAATCTTTTGGACGTGGGAGTTAAATTTTTGCAACTGCAAACGCGGGTCGTGCGGTTCTTTGCGGCCTGCCGTACCCATACCACCCTACCCCCTACCGCCCACGGTCGCCCTCGGGAAGCGATATTTTTATCCCATCAAACCCCATCTGCGCCCCCGCAAAAATCCCCCGCGCCATCGGCAAATACTCACGCGGATTAATCAGCGCAGGGCTGTAGTGTGTCAGCCAAAGGCGGTTCACGCCTGCTTTTGCGGCGACCCTTGCGCTCTCTTGAATCATCGAGTGTTTCTTGTCGCGGATTCGGTCGGCGACGGCTTCATCGCCGTGCATGCCCTCCGCAATCAGCAAATCACAGCCCGTAAAAATCTCGCTCATGCGGTCGAACGTCAGCGTGTCGGTGTAATACCCGACCTTAATCGGGGCGCGTTCGCCGTCGAGCACCATGTCGGGCGTAATCTCCCTGCCGTCCTCCAATGTGACATTCTCGCCCCTGTGCAAAACCTTGAAAAGCGGCGGCGGTATACCCAGCGCGTTTGCTTTTTCGGGGTTGAACACGGGTTTGCGGGTGAGGGTAATCCTGTAGCCATTGCAAAGCGTGCCGTGCCGCAATCTGAACGCCTCGATACTCCAGTTATCAAACGCGATTATATCCCCCGCCCCGACCTCGCGTAACTCAATCGGGAACGGCAGGTTCGGCGCGATTACCAACAGCGATTCGACAATCTTGTGCAGACCCCTCGGCCCTGCGATTAACAGCGGCGAGTCCGCGCCTTTGCCGTAATTGCCAAGCGACAACAACAGCCCGGGCAGTCCCGAGATGTGGTCGGCGTGATAGTGGGTAATGAGCAGGGTGTTGACGTTGCCGAGGCGCAGGTTCTGCTTTTTCAAGGCGATTTGCGTACCCTCGCCGCAGTCAATCAACACGGCTTCGCCTTGGCTTTCGAGCCAGCAAGTACTCAGCCATCTTGTGTCGGACGGCAGCATGCCGCCGGTGCCGGGTAGGATTACATCTAACATTTTTGGTGCCATGCCTTCCTTGGGTTTTTCACTTGTTGAAAATTTTTGTAGGGACGACCGCCCCCGGTCGTCCGTGGGTTTTTCGGCGTTTCGGGGGATTACGGACGACCGGGGGCGGTCGTCCCTACGGTTGATGTTTCGGTGGGATTGCGCGGGGTGCGGGCGAACACAGTTCGCCCCTACGTCCCATAATATTTTCATGTCGTTGAAAATTTCCGCTGTAGGGACGACCGCCCTCGGTCGTCCGTGAATTTTACTGTTGCCTGTAGGATTATCAACGTAGGGGCGAACTGCGTTCGCCCGTGGGTTATTGTCGGTTGCGGAAATCCCCCGCCAATTGTCCATTGTCCATTATCAATTGTCAATTATTCATCGTCCATTATTCCTTATTCATTATTCATTATTAATTGTTTAGCCGCCTCATACGCCGCCACCCTCTTATACCCCTGATTCCGCTTATTAACCCCAACAAAATCAAAAATCTCCGCACCCGTATGTTGGCAGAAGCGTTCCATTTGTTGCAGACATGTCAAAAGCCCGTTGCCCGAGCCGCCGGGTACTGCGACAAGCAACGTCTTCTTGCCCGCAATCTCGCCGTTACAGCCGAACATATTAAACTCACAACGGCGCAGTCTGTCCATGAGCGACTTCATACTTTCGGTGACTTCGCCCCAGTAGACGGGCGTGACGAAACACAGCGCGTCGGCTTGCTTGATTTTCTGCTGAATCTCGTTGAAATTATCGCCATTATCGTCCCCGAAACTGCAATAATTCTCATTGCGGCAAGGCCCCCAGCCGTCCCCGCAGACCCGACACCGCGCGACTTTCTCGGTGGTGATAATTTCGACGTCCGCGCCATTTTCACTCGCGCCACGTGCGATTTCGGCGGTAACGCCGAAACACAGGCCGTCTTTTTTAGGGTTGCCCGAAATAATTAAGAATTTCATTTTTTGATACCATGCCGCCCCCACTCTCCGCTCATTTCCGAGGGAAATTGCGGCATGGGGACATGCCTTTCATAGATTTATTAGGACTAAACCGCGATATGTACAGTATAATCCCACAGTAGGGGCGAAAAATTTTCGCCCCTAACTAAATTTTATGCTATTTATGTAGCAGTCATGCCGCGGCGGTGACTTCGTCAAGCCAGTTGATAATGCCATCCCCAAACTCCACAAAGTTTGAACCCGAAAGCGTAAACAAAAACACGAGGAACGCCACATACAGAACCAACCCGATTAGACCCCAGATTAACTGCGCTTTTGCCCAGTTGCTTTTGCTCTTTTTTGCACCACTGCCGAACGCCCACACGAACATCAAAATCAAGAAAATCAGCGGCCCGACAATCGGAATCAGATTCCACAGCGGTATGCAGAACCACTCGCCGACCGAGACCGGGTCTTCGCCACTATTCGCCGCCGAGCCGTAATGGCTGTAATGCTGGCCGTAGCTTGTGGGGTAGGCGGATTGCGGCGGCGTGGAGTCGTACGCCGCGCCTGTGCTGTACCCGGGTGCAGAGCCGGTCGTCTCGCCATAGCTTGACGGGAGCGGGCCTGTGTTACCCCCCACGCCAATCGTCACGGTTTGCTCACTTTCGATGTTACTCGCCAAAGTGTCACCGCAATTGGTGCAGAACATCGTTCCGGCGTTGTTTTCAGTACCGCATCTTATGCAAAACATGGTTATTTCCTCCAACAAAAATATTAATAATCGGCGATTGCAAAACCACGGGATTACGGAATCGCGGAATTACAGAACCACGGACGCGCAATGCGCGCCCCTACAGTGGAGCAGGGTTGTAGGGGAGCGCATTGCGCTCCCGTTGTTTTTAATTTTCAACTACTTACTAAGGTTACTGGCCTTATAACTCGTATGCAACAATTCATGCGCCTTATGGCCGCCCGGTTCACCCAAGAAGTCGCTGTAGACCTGTTTAATCTCGGGGTTCTCGTGGGATTTTCTTGAAACTCGGCCCTCGTCAAGGCTGTACAACGCCTTGGCGCGTTCGGCGCGTATGTCTGTGAAATTGAGCAATTCCGAAGGTGCAATTATCTGCCCGCCGCCATTGACACAGCCGCCCGGGCAAGCCATAATCTCGATGAAATCGTATTTTTCTTCACCCTTTTTCACCTTTTCGAGCAACTCCCGCGCATTGCTAAGTCCGCTTGCCACCGCGACTTTCACGGTCTTCCCTGCCACATCAAAGTCGGCGGTTTTTATGCCCTCCGTGCCGCGCACTTGCTTGAAATCCACAGGAGAATCGGGGGATTCGCCTGTCAACTTCCACACAGCGGTACGCAGAGCGGCCTCCATAACGCCGCCTGTCGCGCCGAAAATTACCGCCGCGCCTGTACCCTTGCCGAGCGGCGAATCGAAGTCGCCATCGGGCAATTCGGCAAAGCGGATTCCCGCCTTCTCAATCATTTTCGCCAGTTCACGAGTGGAAATCGAAATGTCTACGTCCTGTATACCCTTGCCCGCGCCCTCTTGGTTCATCCTGCCAAGCTCGAATTTCTTCGCCACACACGGCATAACCGACACGCTGACTATGTTTTCGGGTTTGACGTTATTTTTCTCTGCCCAGTAGGTCTTGATAATCGCGCCGGTCATCTGTTGCGGTGATTTGCAGGAGGACAAATTCGGGAGCAATTCGGGGTAGTAAGCCTCGCAGAACCGCACCCAACCGGGTGAGCAAGACGTAATCACAGGCAACACGCCGCCATTTGTAACCCTGTCGAGCAACTCGCCCGATTCTTCCATAATCGTCAAGTCCGCGCCGAAATTAGTATCGAAGACTTGATTAAAACCGAGCATTTTAAGAGCCGTCGCCATTTTCCCCTCAACCGGTGTACCTATCGGGAACCCGAAATTCTCGCCGAGTGATGCACGAACGGCGGGGGCAGTCTGCACGATTACGACCTTTTCGGGGTCGTTCAAAGCCGCCCAAACCTTGTCGGTATCGTCTTTTTCGGACAACGCGCCTGTCGGGCATACATTGATACACTGGCCACAAGAAACGCAAGCCGTCTGTGCCAAATCCATGCCGAACGCACAGCCGACTTCGGTTTTGAAGCCGCGCTCATTCGCGCCGATTACGCCGATACCTTGAGTTTTGCCGCACATTGCGACACAGCGGCGGCAGTTTATGCACTTGTTATTATCGCGGAACATGTGGGCGGCACTGGTATCAATTTCGCTGTTGTTCGCCGCTCCTGTGAACCGCTGGACATCGTCCACGCCGAGCTCTTTACAGAGTTGTTGCAACTCGCAATTGCCGCTCCTTGCACAGACAAGGCATTTCTTGTCGTGGTCGGACAACAGCAGTTCTAAAGTAGTCTTTCTGCTGTCTAATACTCGTTTGGTGTGGGTTTTGATTTCCTTGCCCTCATCGGCTTTGGAAATGGGGTATACGCAGGCGGCGACAAGGCTTCTCGCCCAAGTCATCTCAACCACGCAGATTCTGCACGCGCCGATTTCGTTCAGGCCTTTGAGCCAGCACAAGGTCGGTATGCGGATATTATTAGCGCGGGCGGCTTCAAGTATGGTCGTGCCTTCTTCGACTTGGCAGTCTATGCCGTTAATTTTTATGTTTACCATAGATTGATTTCTCCTTAGGTTAGTAGTTTTTTTCGTTTTCTGCAATTTTCACGAGGGCGGCATTTACCGCGTCTATGTTTTCTTTGTTACACATGCCCTCGATGGCAATGATGGCTTCTTCAAGCGATTTTGACCTGTTAAGAATTAACAGTACCGATTGCATAATTACATCGGTTTCACGGCTCATTTAGGCTCACCTCCGTTTTTCTTGGTTTTTTGGTTAATTTTTGCCTTCTTTTCCACCTTTTCGGTATCAACGTCAGCCATAACTGCAACAATTTCTTTTACTTGGTCTATAGCACCAACGTCCATAAGAGCTTTCAAAGACATGCCGAGCAGTGTTAATTCCTTATTAGTCATTGAAGAACCTCCTATTCTTTCACAATCGCCCCAAACTTACACTTATCCACGCAGACCCCGCATTTAATGCACTTATCGGGGTCAATGCTGTGCTTTTCCTTGACCGCGCCCGTAATCGCGTTCACGGGGCAGACTTTGGTACACAAGGTACAGCGTTTGCACTTCTCGTCGATAATCTTGTAGGTAAGCAGGTCTGTGCAGACACCCGCCGCGCACTTTTTGTCCTTGATATGCTGTATGTACTCGTCCTTAAAATGGTGATACATCGACAACACAGGATTCGGCGCGGTTTGGCCGAGGCCGCAGAGGGAGTTGTCCTTGATATACATGCAGAGACTTTCCATTTCGTCGAGGTCCTTCATCTCGCCCTTGCCCGACGTGATTTTTTCGAGCAATTCAAACAACCGCCTTGTGCCGATTCTGCACGGTGTGCATTTGCCGCAGGATTCGTCTACTGTAAACTCAAGGAAGAATTTTGCCATGTCCACCATGCAATTATCCTCGTCCATTACAATCAAACCGCCCGAACCCATCATTGAACCTATTGCGACTAAATTATCAAAGTCGATTTCTATATCAACATGGCTCATGGGTATGCAACCGCCCGACGGCCCGCCGGTTTGTGCCGCTTTGAACTTTTTGCCACCCGGGATTCCGCCGCCGATTTCAAAGACGACTTCGCGCAGGGTTGTCCCCATAGGCACTTCCACCAAGCCGACATTATTAACCTTGCCGCCGAGTGCAAATACTTTCGTACCCTTGGATTTTTCTGTGCCGACTGATGCAAACCAGTCCGCACCTTTGAGTATAATCTGCGGTATATTAGCATAGGTCTCTACATTATTAAGCACTGTCGGCTTGCCCCACAAGCCCTTTTCGGCAGGGAACGGCGGCCGCGGATTGGGTTCACCGCGATTGCCCTCAATGGAAGTCATCAGCGCAGTTTCTTCACCGCAGACGAATGCACCTGCGCCAAGCCTGATTTCCATATCGAAATCAAACCCGCTGTCAAATATATTCTTACCCAAAAGCCCGTAATTACGCGCTTGCTCGAGTGCAATTTCAAGCCGCCGTACTGCAATCGGGTACTCCGCTCTGATATAGACGTAGCCCATATTCGCGCCGATTGCGTAACCCGCAATTGCCATTGCTTCAATCAGCACGTGCGGGTCGCCCTCCAAGACCGACCTGTCCATGAACGCACCCGGGTCGCCCTCGTCGGCGTTACAGCAGACGTATTTCTGGTCGGCATCGGGGACTAAACGCCTCGCCAAGTCCCACTTGCGCCCTGTCGGGAAGCCGCCGCCGCCGCGCCCGCGTAATCCCGAATCTAACACGACTTTGATAACGTCTTCGGGCGACATCTCGGTCAAGGCTTTACCCAAAGCTTGATAGCCGTCCACGCCTATGTACTCGTCAATTATTTCGGGGTTAATCACGCCGCAATTACGCAGTGCGATTCGCATTTGCTTTTTGTAGAACCCGGTATCGTTCAAGGATTTTATGCCCTCGTCCGTGACCGTTTCTTGATACAGCAGGCGTTCTACCACTCTGCCTTTGAGCAGATGCTCATTGACTATTTCGGCGATGTCATTTTCTTTTACAGCCGAGTAGAAACTGCCCTCGGGGAAGATGACCACAATCGGGCCGAGGGCGCACAAGCCGAAACAGCCTGTCTGCACAACCCCGACTTCCTTTTCCAACCCCGCCTTTTTAATTTCGGCTTCAAAGGTCGCAATAACCCCGTCACTGCCGGAAGCCACGCACCCTGTACCGTGGCAGACTAAAACATGGGAACGATACATACTATAATTCCTTTCAAATAAATGATAATTCAGAATGCAGAATGCAGAAATAAGCAAAATTTTATGCTTATTTCCGTCGGAAAACGACGTTAAAAATTAAGTTATTTCTGCATTCTGCATTCTTATTTCTGCATTGCCTATAAGCCGGAGCCACTGACGGTGTATTCTATCACCGGTTTTCCGCCGATTAGGTGTCGCTCTACTATTACCTCGGCTTTTTCGGCGGTCATGCCTATGTAGGTGGTTTTCTCGCCGTCTTTGCCGTAGACTTCGACAATCGGCTCGTGCATGCAAAGCCCGATACAGCCTGTTTGTGTTACCTGCACGCCTTGTATATTCTTCTCCTGCACAAGCGCGGAAAGTTTCTGCAACACAGGCCGTGCGCCCGCCGCGATTCCGCAGGTCGCCATGCCGACGACTACGCGGGTCTCATTTTCGCCATGACTGCGAACCCCGACTTGACCCTGCATTTTGTCTTTGATTGCTTTGAGTTCTGCTAAACTTTTCATAGTTTAATTCCTCCCTATAAATAATGCAGAAATGCAGAATGCAGAATGTAGAAATAATTTAATTTTTAAGTTGTTTTCCGACGGAAACAAGCGTTGAATTTTGCTTATTTCTGCATTCTGCATTTTTATTTCTGCATTGATTAAAATGTTTGGGTTTTGTTAATTTCGTTTGAATTTTCAGCCAAGTATCCACTTATAAACTCCTTGACTTCGGGGGCATCTATCGGTTGCCCCTCAAGTAGCTCCTTGATTTCGCGGGTATCGAGCGAAAACTCCTCGCCGTCTAAGTGATACTTGTAGTGGAAATCTAAGTGGGTGTTGTAGAACACCAAAGTTTCCACTGTGGAATTGATGTCACCGAGGGGCATGCGGTCGATGTGACTGAGCGTGAATGTGGCTTTGACTCGTGTGCCTTTGCCTGTTTCAGACGTGATTGAAAAGCTGCCGCCTGTGCTTTCTGCGGCCTCCTTGAAAAAAGGTACGCCTAATCCGACATTGCGGGTGTCTCGAGTGGTGAAGAACGGGTCGGCGACTTTTTCGAGAATATCCGCAGGCATACCGCAACCGTCGTCGTTAATCTCAATCGTGAGTATGTCCTTTGCGGTGTCGATAAGTACAAACAGCTCGACCAATTTCGCCTCGGCTTTAATGCTGTTCTGTGCAACGTCAAGAATATTTAACGATAGCTCTGTCATTTTTCGCCACCATGCCGCCCATATTTGCCGTAATTCGTAGAATTACACGGCATAGGGTCACGCCTTTCGTGTTATTTTTCACGCCCTGTACTTCTCAATAATCTTATCGAGTTCCTTGTCCATTTCCGCGCCCGATGTCGGCAATCGCCCGTAGACGTCCTCATTCACCATGATTACCGGGGCAAGGCCGCACGCGCCGATACAGCGGCAGTCGTTAATTGAAAACAGCCCGTCCTCGGTGACTTCGCCCGGTTTGATTGCCAATTTGTCACACAGCGACTTGAGTATTTCGCCCGCGCCCTTGACATAACAGGCTGTCCCCATGCAGACCGAAATCTGGTTCTTGCCTTTGGGGTTGAGCGAAAACTGCGAGTAAAACGTCACCACGCCATAAATCTTTTCTAAGGGTATACCCATTTCTCTTGCGATAATCGTCTGCACTTCAAACGGCAGGTATCCGTAAATCTCCTGCGCCGTTTGCAACACCACCATGAGCGCGCCGCTTTTGTCCTTTACCTCGTGGATATACCGCGTTAGTTGTTCTTCCTGTGCGGCTGTCCCCGCGAAAGGCGTTGCGGGTTTTTTCATTGCCATAAGCCTTGTCCTCCGTGTTATTTTTTTCATACTATTTTTATTATATCATAAAGGTTTGGGGTTGTCAATTGAATTACTTGACTTTTTTGGTTTTTTGTGGTAATATTGAACAATTGACAATGGATAATGGACAATGGACAATTGTGGAATCGCTCCGCGATGGTTTTCCGACTGAAAAATTTACAACTCCACAAAATTTTTCACGTCCGTTAATGTAGGGCAGGGGCTTTGCTCCTGCCGTCCAAAACCGCGCCTTGCAAACGGCAGGAGCAGAGCCCCTGCCCTACATGAAAAATTTCCAACAACCAAAAAACAACAAGGAGAAAAATCCATGAAAACCCTATTCACCAACAACTGGAAATTCAAACGCTTTGAAATCGGACAACCGCCACAGGCAGTAAACGCCGACTGGCAAGCCCTCACCCTCCCCCACGACTGGCTAATTTACGACACCGCGAAATTGTACGAGACCGGCGAGGGGCGATATGTCAAGGAGTTTCAAGTAACGCCCGACGAATTAAACCTTGTGACTACGGTAATTTTTGACGGTGTCTACATGAACGCCGAAGTGCTTGTCAATGACAAGTCGGTCGGGGAGTGGAAGTATGGGTATACTTCGTTTTGCTTTGATATTTCCGACTGCTTAAAAGTCGGCGCGAATTTAATCGAGGTTCGGGTGCGGCATGAAGCCCCGAATACGCGGTGGTACAGCGGGGCGGGGATTTTCCGCAACGTCTGGCTGAATAAGCAAGGCACTACGCGAATTGTCAACGACGGGGTTTACATAAGCAGTACAAAACTTGACGGCGGCGATTGGGAATTGCGGGTTGAGGTCGAGACGGTCGGCGAATTTGACACGATTCGGCATAGGCTTTGCTCGGGTGAAGTCTTTGAGGGCGATTCGATTGTCTTGAAGAATGTTCACTTGTGGGACGTGGACAATCCTTGCCTTTATGAGCTTACCACCGAATTAATCAAAGACGGCGCAGTCGCGGACGTTGCGGTGAACCCGGTCGGGTTCAGGACACTGGAGTTTTCGCCCGACAACGGATTTTTCCTCAACGGCAGGTACTTGAAAATGCACGGGGTTTGTCTACACCACGACTTAGGCGCGCTCGGCTCTGCGTTCAATATCACGGCGGCAAGGCGGCAACTCGCAATCATGCAGGACATGGGCGTGAACGCCGTGCGAACCGCGCACAATCCGCCCGCCCGCGAGTTTTTAGACCTGTGTGACGAGATGGGGGTATTAGTGATTGACGAGTTTTTGGACATGTGGGAAATCCCCATGAACTCGCACGATTATGCGCGGTTTTTCGGCGAGTGGTACGAGCGCGATGTTGCGGCGTGGATACGGCGTGACCGCAATCACCCCTCGGTAATCATGTGGAGCTTGGGCAACGAAATCCCCGATACACACAGGAGCGAACGCGGCTTGGAATTGACACGGACACTGCACGAGGAAGTACTAAAACACGACCCCCACAAGAACGCCCACTCGACAATCGGCTCGAATTTCATGCCGTGGGACGGCGCGCAAAACTGTGCCGAAGTTTATAAGTTAGCAGGGTATAACTATGCCGAGCGAATTTACGATGAGCATCATGAAAAGCACCCCGACTGGTTCATTTACGGCAGTGAAAACTCGTCAGCCGTGCGGTCTCGCGGGGTCTACCGCTTCCCTGCCGACATGCCAATTTTAAGCTTTGACGACCTGCAATGTTCCGATTTGGGTAACTCGGTCGTCGGGTGGGGGCTGCCCGCCGAGAAATGCTGGGTGCTTGACCGCGACAGAGCCTATTGCGGCGGGCAATTCATCTGGACGGGCATTGATTACATCGGCGAACCCACTCCGTATTCGACCAAAAATTCCTACTTCGGCGCGGTCGATACGGCGGGCCTGCCGAAAGCGGTCTTCTACTTTTATAAGAGTGTCTGGAACAAAAAAGCCCCGCCGTTCGTCAAGCTTTTCCCGCACTGGGACTGGAACGAGGGGCAGTTGATTGACATAATCGCCTACTCGAATCTTGCACAAGCCGAATTATTTCTCAATGGCAAAAGTTTGGGGCGGCAGTCCATCGACTTTGAAAAGGGCGAGAAACTGCGGTTCGAGTGGCGTGCGGCGTACGAGGCGGGCGCGCTTGAGGTGCGGGCGTACGGCGGTGACGGCGAGGTTGCCGCAACCGATTGCAAGCGGAGTTTCGGGGAGACTGCGGCGGTGTCGCTCGGCTTTGATGAAAGTGCAAATAGCGGCGTGAATTTTGTGGTAATCGAGGCAGTGGACGAGTGCGGCGTGCCTGTGGAGAACGCGCGGGACAGGGTTTTTGTGGAGGTCGGCGAGGGTACAAAACTGCTCGGCTTGGACAGCGGCGACAGCACCGATTACGACTCATACAAAGGCGATAACAAGCGGCTTTTCGGGGGTAAATTAGTAGCAATAATTGACGGCGACCCTAAGCAAGTAAAAGCCACTATAGGCGGCGAAAAACCTTTGCGTAGAATCTCGCTCACGGCAGACCGCCTTGCTCTCGACAAAGACACCTCGACCGCAAAGATTTCAGCAACTTTCCTACCCGCAAACGCCGACTACACCGACATTACATGGAAGTGCATACTCGACACGGGCGCACTTGCCGAGATTGCGGTTATCGAGAGTAGCACTAACACGAGCGCAGTCGTGAAAGCCTGTGGTGACGGGCTTTTCAAGGTCATCGCAATCTGCAACAACGGCAAAAGCCACCCCGAAATTATCAGCGAGTTGAATTTCACCGCAACCGGCCTCGGCGCGGCAACGAAAAACCCCTACTCGTTTGTGCAGGCGGGGCTGTATGATATTAGTTACTTGCCGTTGACAATCATTCAAAATGGTGCAGTTTCGGGGGCAAGCGAGGGGAAAACTTTGATAGGCTTCAAAAACGTCGATTTCGGCAGGGGCAGTGAGACTTTACGGCTTTATCTTGGGACGACTTCTTATGTAGACGAGGTCATCGTGGAGGTCTTCAAAGGTGACGTAACGGCGGGAAATTCGCGCCTAATCGACACCCTAAGTTTCCCCCGCAACGACTTGCATTATGACTACCTGCCGTATGATTTCACGCTCCCCGAGCGGCTTTCGGGGCTGTGTGACCTCTGCTTTACCGTGGATAGGCGGTGCGTTTTCGGCGGGTTCGAGTTTGTGAATACGCGGGCGTTTGAGCGGATTTACGCGGGCGAGTACGACGAAATTTACGGCGACAGTTACGCCCTGAACGGCGAGCGAATTGAGAACATCGGGAACAACGTAATCTTCAAGTTCACCGGGCTTGACTTCGGCGAAAAATCCACTCGCAAGCTCGCAATTCGCGGCTTTGCCCCGGACGGTAATTCTGTGCGGCTGATTTTTGCACAAGATAACATTGAAAATGTCCGGCAAATCGAGTTCGGCAAATCCGCTGATTACGAGGTTCAAGAGTTCGATGTCGGCGAGTTGCAGGGGCGGCAGGACTTGAGTTTCGTCTTCTTGCCGGGCAGTAATTTCAATATCGAATGGTTTAGGTTTGAGTAATTCACGTCATTCGATTTTAATAACAACGTCATGATGTTTTGTGTAAAAATAATTTCACGGGTTTTTGGCGAATTTTGGCATAAGAACGGTTTTTTCTGACGTTTTTTAGCGGAAAAATTTACCTGATTGGCAGTTGGAAAAGGCGGCAATTTTTAATTTAAGACCCCCTTAAAAATAACATCGCGTTATTTTTAAGGGGGTTTTTTGTGCAGATTATCTGCAATGTTTTCTTAATTTGAAGCTTCCGCAACCGCCGTTTTTGAAATTGCAGGACGAGCAGCGGTAAAACTCGCCGTCGTGTTCGTGGACGCCCACGGCTTCACAACCGTCCTCGGCGCAGATTTCGTAGTCGTTTTGGTAGAGCGCGCAGACCCTGCTGTCGTACCGCGTGCCGTTGTGGCGGTGTGCCGCGGTTAGTTTGCAGTTGTCGAGTGTGCAGAATTGCGCGGTTGGTGCGGTGCTTTGGTTTCCGCAACCGATTGAATTATTCCGCCTGCCGTGTCCGCCCGCAAAGGCTGTTGTGCTTGTCATGCTAATTAATAATGCCGCTGTCAGTATGAGACAAATGAGTTTTTTCATCTGTTACACCTCCTTTAAGTTATTGTAGCATATATATCCAAAAATTGCAACAAATATTTTTGAGTTCCTACATCAAAAACACCATGATTCCGGTCGCCGCCAACCCGCCGAGCAGTGCCGCCGCCGCCCACCCCGCGATTATTGCCGCGTTGAGTTTCCCGCCGCTTTTGAGCGGGGCTTTCGCCGCGCTGTTCATGATTTCGCGGGCGTTGCGGTGGATGTCTGCGGTTGACGGCGATTCCGCGCCCGATTTATTCGGCTTGACGAAAAAAATCGCCCGCTCGAAATAGTCGCTCTCGGGGTTGCTGACCTCTATTATAAGCTTGTTGACGCCCCTCACCATGATGTTCCTCCCATTAGTAATGCAGAAATAATAATGCAGAATGCAGAAATGGTTTTAATTTTACAATCGCACCTACATTATTATTCGCATAACTCCCAAAAATTTTGCTATGTAGGGGCGAACTCCGTTCGCCCGCGGGTTTTCAAGCATCTATAACCCATTGTATTATTGGTTAAGCTTTTGGGGTTTATACGAGTTTTCAACGGGTTTTCCTGTTGAAAATGTTGAAAACTTATGAGTGGGCGAAATTCGACAATATTTTTTGTTGAAAAATCCGTTGAAAGTGTTAAAAAGCGCATTATTGCACAGATTTTCATCTTTGCCGAAGGCCGCCTTAGTTTTAGTGTCAAATTAAATTAGTTATAAATACAAACTACTTTGAGTTTATTTAACAAAAATCCCTCTGTTACTTTTTAACAATGTTCAAAAGTTCGACAAAAAAACCGATTGCCAAACCCTTTAACACACGGTATATTACCGCGCAATTTATACTCACGGGATATACCGCACTTTACAGAGCGTATTATAATAAAATTAAGGGTTTTCAACAGGTTTTCAACATAAAAACTGTGGAAAACCGATAGTTTTGCCCCTAATTATCCCGCCTAACTGTTTTTTCGGTGGAAAATTCTGTTGAAAGTGTTAGAAAAGTGCATAATAATAACCCGCGCTTTATATTGTGAAATGGGGGAGGTGGTGGAAAACGGGGGCTTTGCCCCCATACCCCCGCTTGTGGGGGTTTTCGGACGACCGGGGGCGGTCGTCCCTACGCGACACCGCGCTTGTTGGGGTTTGGGCGGGGCGCACGCCCCCCGCTTGTGGGGATTTTGCGGACGACCGGGGGCGGTCGTCCCTACGCGACCCGGCGCGGGATTGCGGGCGGCAACGCCGCCGCTCCCCGTCGGGGGGGCGGGCGAACGCAGTTCGCCCCTACGTTCTGGGATATTTTCATGTAGTTGATAATTTTTGCTGTTTGTAGGGGCGGGCATTGCCCGCCCGTGGGTAGCAACGCCGTGTCGCGAATTTTCCTGCCGTCTGTAAATTTTATTGTAGGGAACGGTTCGTAACCGTTCCGTTTACAACGCCGTGCGGACTTTCGGAACGGTTACGAACCGTTCCCTACAAAACCCCGCGCAATGTTTCGGGGGATTTTCGGGTGCTGATATTTTGTAGGGGCGCGCATTGCGCGTCCGTGGGTTTTCTGCGATTGCGTGAATTTTCCTGTTGCCCGTAATTTTTTCAACGTAGGGGCGAACTGCGTTCGCCCGTTGTGCAATGCCGTGCGGACTTTCGATGATTGCGGGGATTGCGTGGGTTGCAACGCCGTGCGGATTTTCGGGGATTGCGTGGATTGCAACACCGTGCGAATTTTCAGAACGCTCGGGTTCGGGAAATTATAGAAAAGTATTGACAAAAAGGATTTTATTTGTTATGATACATTGGAAACATTATCTGCGTTCGGTGGCAACGCGGGTATTGAAATTTAATTTTCGGAGGAACTCTAAATGAAGAAAGTCTTAGCATTATCTCTTGCATTAGTAATGGTACTTACCCTTGCCGCCTGTGGCAACAACCCCGCCCCCGCGAACAACGACCAACCCTCAAGCGAGAACCCGTCGAACGGCGGCGAAAATATATCGGACGGCGACGAAAATCCATCAGACGGCAATGATATAATGCCGAGCGATGCGGAAATCGCCGAAGCGTATAATTCGGCACGTGAGGCATTGGGTTGGTTTTACATGAGCTCTATGCCCGCCGTAGACTACGATTTTAATGTTGAAAGCGGATTGTTTACATACGACGGTGGCGAGTCGGAGCGCGGCCCTAAAGTAAACCACCCGACAATCAAAACCCTTGCCGATTTGGAAAACTATCTGCAAACCCTGTTCACAGATGAATTTGTTGAAGAACTCTTGTCCCGCGACCAGTATTTTGACCAAGGCGGAGAACTGCACACTACCGACGGCGCGCGCGGCTCAGACATAACAAAAGGCGAGGAAACTTATGAAATTATTAAGGACAATGAACTGAAAATTATTTACCGCGTGACTGTCGAGGACACCGACGCCGAATACCCGAACCCCACCGTCATCGGACATACCGTCCATGATATGGTGTATGAGAAAATAGGGGATAAGTGGATTTTTACGAGTTTTGAATTAGTCAGATGATAAGCATTGGCGGTTCCGCGCCACGTTTCGGGGGATTTTCGGGCGATGATGTTTTGTAGGGGCGCGCATTGCGCGTCCGCAAATTTTCCGCGGTTGCGTGAATTTTCCTGTCGCCCGTAATTTTTTTCAACGTAGGGGCGAACTGCGTTCGCCCGTTGGTGTAGACGGCGTGTGCGCCGCCCCCTTAGCCCCCCAACACGCGAAAACCCGCAGGAAATCCTGCGGGTCGCCGTTTTATTCGGCACTTTTCATCTTAATTTAACCATGAAAACCAAAAAATCATGAGATGATTTTGATAATAATCTTCTCGGGCGATATTTCGAGAAGCCTGTAGGTGTTTGAGAATACCGTTCGCGGTGTGTTGGTGTCTCTGATGAGCGCGTTTGTTTCGTGGCACCAAACCATATCGCCGATATTTGTGGTGATTATCGTGTACTGCCCGCGGCCGTCGCGCTTGAAGCTTACGCCGTGGCTGACCCGCACGTCAAAGCGGCTTAAATCTATTTCGTGGCTCTCGTACTCCGCGAAGACGTATCTGAACATATAGCCCAAACTCGACGACGATTCGGCGTAGATTAACTCTTTGTCGGAAAGGCTCACAGGCACCAAGCGATAGCCGCTTTCGATGATTTTGAAGAAGCCCCAGCCGTCCAATTCGCGCGCCGTATGAATCGCGTACTGCCCTGCATTTTCGGTCGCCACAACCAACATTCCGTTGCTGTAGATGACGTCCGTGATGACACTGTTCGCGAACCTGCTTATGTCAATTCTGTGCAATTTTCCGGTCGTTCCGCAGGCTATAAACATCTCGGTGTTTGCGATTTTTATCACACGCGAACCGCTTGCGGCGTCGGTGTAAATAATCGTCGGGTAGGCGACGTTCTCGTTCTTGAACGCGCTCTTGTTCGAGACTTGGCGGGTCGTCGGGTTTATTTCGTAGATATAAATTCCGTCTTCCGCCAACACCAAGAACCTGTTGTCGCTGAGGAAATTCACGCTCAACGCGCCCTCGAGTTCCACCTCGATTGTGAGGTTTTCGGTCGGGTCGGGTTCGGGGTCTACTTCAGTTTCTTCTTCGGGGTCGGGTTCTTCGACTACTTCCGGTTCTTCTTCCGGTTCGGGGTCTACTACCGGTTCGTCTAAAGGTTCTTCTATAGGTTCTTCTGTAGGTTCAAGTTCTTCCTCGCCACTCGGCGGTTGCTCAAGAGTAGTCGGTTCTGTTTCGGGCGGGGTGTCTATCGGGGTTGGGGTCGGCGTAATCGGCTCAACAGGCTCAACAGGCGGGTCTACAGGGGTCGGCGTGACCTGTATCGGCGGGGTTTTTACAATCGGTGAAAAATTATCATCGTTGGTAACATCGTCAAGTTCTACCGCCGAAAATTCCGCTCTCGCCGAAAGCGCGATAATCAAATCGCGGGTGGCGTGGGCGTTGATTTTCGCGCCGGTGTAAACCGCCGCAGTGTCGCCTTTTGCAGTATCGGCGGGGACAAACCCGCCATTCCACAAGGCGTTTATATACAAGCCGCTTGAATCATCGGGGTCGGCGGCTTGAAGAATGTTGTCCAATTGAGAATAGGTCAGCGGTGCCTCAAAAGAAAGGTACAGGGTACGGTTTTGGGCGTTGAAATCGTCGTTGTTTATTGCAGTCCACAACTGCTCTAAGTTGCTGAGACGGTCTTCGACACTCGCACCCGAGCCGCTGATTAAATCGTCGCCGCCATTGTTCATGAAGTATGTGCCGAACAGCATGTATACCCCGAAAACCGCCACGAACACAGCCGCCGCCGTAGTCAGCGGGAGCCATTTAGAGCTGCGCGCCAAAAACGATACCGAGGATGCGCGCTTTGCGTTTTTGAGGATTTTGTCTTCATCGAATGTGTAGCGGGACATTATTTCTTTGTAGAAGTCGTGTTTGTTCATGCCTTTACGCGCTCCTTTCTTGGTAGTTTTTGGGGGGGTTTTTCAGTGCGGACGGGCAATGCCCGCCCCTACATGGGGTAGTGTATATATTATAGGTTGAATTTCTTTTTCTGCCGCTCGATAGTCCTGTAAAGTCGGTTCTTGACGTTTGACAGGTTCAGGTCGAGGTGGTCGGCGATTTGGTCTAATTTCATGTCGAGTACAAAGTGCATGTAGAAAATTTTGCCTGTTAGAGCGTCATCATTGGCTATGTCGTCGAAAATTTGTTTGGCGAGTAATTCATTGCAGAGGACGTCTTCGAGATTACGTTCGCTCCGTGCCATTTCGGCTTCGATTTCCACCATTTGTTCTTCTGTATAGTCGGCGAATGAGGAGGTTTTACTGCGTTTTTTAAGCCCGCCGAAGTAATTCCTGCACTCGAACTTGGCGATATTTATAAGGAAGGCTTCGGGGCTTTCGATGTCGGTGTGGCCCTTTTTCTTGATTCGCGCAAAAAACCGTGCGTAAATATTTTGCAGAATATCCTCGCTATCGAGAATGTTCCCGCATTTGCTGATTACATAGCGCGAGACCGCGCCGAGCGTCTCGCCGTAGACCGCGTTAAAATACTCGTTTATGTCCACAATGTCACGGACGTCGTTCAAGGGCTCACCTCATCTCATGCCCCGTCTATATATGTAGTACGGGTTTTTTGCGAAAAAGTTTCAATTTTGTGAAAGTTTTTGGTGTTATATAACCGATTGAGTACTTCTTATGGTATTATTTTACAATAAAATCTAATATTTGTCAAGCTATGCACCGATTAAAGCTGTAAAAACTCGTCAATAATTATTATGTACAATCAAAACCCATATAGGAAAGGACAAATTTACCATGAAAATTTTATCTAAATTGCGAACTTGCGATGTACTTACAATATCTATGCTAATCGGCGCGGCGGCTGTGCTGATACTGTCGGCGTTTGCGGGGTTTGCCGAGGAATGTGACGCCGTGAGGGGCGAGGTCTTGCGCCTGCATATTCTGCCGCACTCGAACAACGAGCATGACCTTGCGTTGAAGTATGACCTGCGGGATTACCTGCTTGACGAGTTGGCGATTGCGCTCGATGGGGCGGCGAATCTTGAGCAAGCCAAAGAACTCGCCGAAAGTAACCTACCCGAAATCGAACAGCTTGCCGCCCGGTTCGTCAAGTCGGCAGGGTTTGACTATCCTGTTACGGTCTCGCTTGAGACTGCGTGGTTCGGCACGCGGGTCTACGAGAACCTGACAATGCCTGCGGGCGAGTATTACGCCATGCGTGTGGTAATCGGGGACGGCGCAGGGGACAACTGGTGGTGCGTGGCGTTCCCGCCGCTGTGTCTGCCCGCGGTTGCGGGGACGGGTAGCGGAGCAGGCGCGGGTAATTCCAAGGCGGCAAAAGAGCCGTATTTCACACCCGAAGCAAGTCGGCTGATTGAGCAGGGCGGGAAGGTTGAGGTTAGGTTTGCGGTTTATGAGTGGGTTTTGAAGCGGCTTAGGTAATGCAGAATGCAGAATGCAGAATGCAGAAATAATTTAATTTCTATGTGGCTTGCCGTCGGAATTGCGCCTTGTAATTTTATTTATTTCTGCATTCTGCATTATTATTTCTGCATTAAACATAACACTACACAAATAGCGGAAAGGTTGCGCCTTTCCGCTAATTTGTCTATATTGCAACACTGTTGTAATATAATTCGTCGGGGCATATGTCTTGGCCGTGGAGCCACTCGATGCTTAGGCCTGCGGGTTTGACGGTGTTGAACAGGGCGGGGGTTTTCAGCTCCCTGTAGGCCTTGAAATCCAAGTAGGGCTTGACGTCGAACAGGCGTTTTTCGTTGTTGTCGAAGGTGACGAGCAGGGTGTAGTCGTCTTGCGGGGTTACTGCGGTGGCTGTTGGGGAACATTCCATAAAATCACCTCAAACCGTCTATCTTAACTATTTCGTTGCTGTCTTGCCACGCTGTCCACGCCGCATTTAACTCGTCCTCATGAATCGCAATCCACGCCTCGACAAGCTTGCTTTGCTTGTTCGGGAGACTGCCCTGTATACAGTTGCCCTCAAAATCATAAACAGCCTTAAACTCCGCGTACTTTGCATGAAAGTGCGGCTTGTGATGTTTGGAATTTTTCTCGTTGTAGATATAAATTAGTACACCGTAGAATGATGATATTAGTGGCATATTGCTCTCCTTTATTATAATAGTATACTCAAGTTACAAACATTACCACCCCATACCCGCAATATGCCGCGAGCAGTACTGCCGCTTCCGAGCGGCGTATTTTCTTTTCGGTGGCCGAGAAGACCCAGAGCAGTAGCACCGCAAACAACATGAACGCCACATCGACATAGCTGAACGCCGCCGTTGCAACATCGCCCAAAATCAGCACCGGTAGGCCCAACACTATGCAGATATTAAAAATATTACTGCCGATAATATTCCCCACGGCTATGCCTGTTTCGCCTTTTTTGGCGGCAACGAAAGTCGTCACGAGTTCGGGGAGAGATGTGCCGATGGCAATTACAGTCACCGAAATAATCTTCTGGCTTATGCCGATTTTTTCCGCCAACGCCGTCACGTTTGACACGACTAATTCACTGCCGAGTATGACCCCGCCAAGGCCCAGCACCAACATTATCACCGACATCGGGACTTTGAATCTCGGCTTATCCGAAGCGGCTTTGTCAACGCTATTTTTATCACCACCGTTTGAAATAATCCGCGCCATGTAATACCCGAAAATCGAGAAGAACAGCAGTAACACAACGCCGTCTGCGCGGGTGAGGGTATTCACGGCTTGGACATCGAAGATATTATCGAAGAAGATTACCGCAAAGGCTACCGTGATTAGGAACAGCAGCGGTAACTCTTTTTTGATGATTGCGCTGTCGATTTTGAAGGGGTAAAACAGCGCGGTTGTGCCGAGGATTAGCAGAATGTTTGCGATGTTGCTGCCGACCGCGCCGCCGATTACCATATCGGGATTGCCACTCAAATGCGAGCGGAACGCAATCGCGAGTTCGGGCGCACTCGTGCCGAATGAGACGATTGTAAGCCCGATTACGGCGGACGGGATTTTCAAATTCCGCGCAAAAGACACCGCGCCGTCTACGAAAAAATCAGCGCATTTGATTAGGACTATGAAGCCGAATAGGGCTAAGAGGGTGTTGATAATCATAGGTTTTAACTTTCTTTTGGGGGGTACGGGCGAACGGAGTTCGCCCCTACGTTGCATAATATTTTTCTGTGGTTGAAAATTTTTCCTGTAGGGGCGCGCATTGCGCGTCCGTAATTTTATGCCTTGTGGGCGGCGTTTTCTGTTGTGGAAAATTTTATTGGCATTTTAATGCGGGGAACGGTTCTTAACCGTTCCGCAAGTTCGCACGACCTTATAAACGGAATTGTAGGGAACGGTTCATAACCGTTCCGCAAGTTTGCACGACCTTATAAACGGAATTGTAGGGAACGGTTCATAACCGTTCCGCAAGGTCTCTGCGATTTTGTAAATTTGTGCAAATTTGCACGGTTTCATCAACGGAACGGTTACGAACCGTTCCCAGCATTAAAATGCCACCAAAACTTTCCAACAACAGGAAATACCGTGGTTGTGCGGTTTTGCGGACGCGCAATGCGCGCCCCTACGGTCGATGTTTCCGTGGATTTTGCGGGCGCGCAATGCGCGCCCCTACACAACACCGCGCCATGTTTCCGCGGATTCACACAATCAATTCCGTAATCTTCCCCACAAAATCCGCAGGATTCTCCAAACTAATCCCCTCAATCAGCAACGCTTGACTGTACAAAATATCTGCGTAGGTTTTGAGTTTTTCTTGGTCGTTGTCGTAGAGGAATTGCAATTTGTCGCATATGGGGTGAGTTGCGTTGATTTCAAGGATTTTGTCGGCCTTTGCCTTGTTTGAATCTGCGCCCGGCATTTGCGACAAGACCTTTTCCATTTCCACCGACAACGCCCCTGCGCCGGAAATACATACCGGGTGGGTTTTGAGTTTTTGGGAGAAGCGCACGTCTTGTACCTTTTCGGATAACGCCTCTTTCATTATATCAAATAATTCTTTGCTGTCGGTGTTTTTCTTTTTGAGCTCGGCCTTTTCTTCCTCGGTCTCAAGCTCTAAGTCCGCGCTTTGTACCGACATGAATTGCTTTTCGTTGTAATTCACCAACATTTGCAGGCAAAATTCATCGACGTTTTCGGTTAGGTACAGGATTTCAAAGCCTTTGTCTTTCACCGCCTCGACCTGCGGTAATGCCGCAATTCGCGCTACGCTCTCGCCGCTTGCAAAATAAATGCAGTCCTGCCCCTCACGCATACGTGTTACATACTCATCGAGAGTTGTAAGTTTTTCGTCATTGGAGCTACGGAACATCAGCAAATCCTGCAAGCCCTCTTTGGCAGAACCGAATGTGTTATATATGCCGAATTTCAATTGTACCCCGAACGCATCCCAAAATTCCTCGTAAGTTTCCCGCGAATTTGTCAGCATTTTTTTAAGCTCGTTTTTGATACTGCGCTCGATACTGCGCGCCATGATTTTCAATTGCCTGTCGTGTTGGAGCATTTCGCGTGAAATATTAAGCGACAAGTCCTCGCTGTCAACCAAGCCTTTGACAAAGCTGAAGTAATCGGGCAAAAGCTCACTGCATTTGTCCATAATCATCACGCCGTTTGTGTACAATTGCAAGCCTTTTTCGTATTCCTTAGTGTAGAAATCGTAGGGCGGTTTTTTGGGTATAAACAGGAGCGAATTGTAGGTCGCGGTGCCTTCGGTTTTGGAGTGAATGTGTGCAATCGGCTCATTAAAGTCATGGAATTTGCCCTTGTAAAACTCGTTGTAATCCTCGTCCTTTAACTCGGTTTTATTCTTCTTCCAAATCGGAATCATGCTGTTCAGTGTCGCGATTTCCAAGCTCTCGGTGCTTTCCTTTTTCTCCTCGTCCCATTCACGTTTCACGCTCTCCATTTTAATCGGATAGCGGATATAATCGGAGTATTTAGTGACGATACTGCGGATTTTGAACTCGGCTGTGTAATCGTCATAGCTTTCAATTTTCTCGCCGTCCGCCTCGAGATTTTCTTTGATGAACAGCGTGATTTCCGTGCCGTGTGAATCTTTTTCGCAAGGCTCAATAGTATAGCCGTCCGCACCTGAGGAAGTCCACAAAAACGCCTCGTCTGCCCCGTAAGCTTTTGACTTGACCTCGACTTTCGCCGCGACCATGAACGCCGAGTAAAACCCCACGCCGAACTGCCCGATTACGCTCATGTCGTCATCGGCTTTAAGCTGTTCCTCGTTATCCTTGGCGAACTGCAAAGTGCCACTGCGTGCAATTACGCCCAAATTGCTTTCTAATTCTTCACGCGTCATGCCTATGCCATTATCTGCAATTTTCAGTGTCCGCGCCTCTTTGTCGGCGGTAATAAAAATCTCGAAGTCGGCACGTGACAATCCCAAATTCTCGCTCATCGACTTGAAATAAAGCTTGTCCATCGCATCGGCGGCGTTGGAAATTAATTCGCGCAGGAAGATTTCTTTGTGGGTGTAGATGGAGTTTATCATTAGCTCCATTAGGCGTTTGGATTCGGCTTTGAATTGTTTTTTTGCCATTGTTTTGTTTGTCCTTTCTTTTTTATATGTTGTGGGGGGTTGCCCCACTCCCCCTTGTAATGGGGATAAACCCCAAACCCCATGTCCCTTAATGGGGGCTTTGCCCCCAAACCCCCACTTACTTTTTGCTTGTGCAAAAAGTAAGCAAAAACACAGTCGCTCATGCGCCGCGACTGGCTACATTGCACGCTGGCCGGTCGAGACCGTCCGGCGTACAATGGTGCTAATTTGCAGGCTTATTGCTTATGGATTTGCAGGGCGAATTACCTGTGCATATGAGGTCTCATTGAGTGCA
>Ga0099364_10002507_pt1 | contig 29189 bp, 25 predicted proteins | sample TergutTh196P3_FD_73070 | JGI IMG/M metagenome (GOLD analysis project Ga0099364, IMG submission 73070) | Microcerotermes parvus P3 segment gut microbial communities from Pointe-Noire, Republic of the Congo - Th196 P3 | ecosystem: Host-associated > Arthropoda: Insects > Digestive system > Gut ...
AACATTCCGTTTAATGAAGCCATGAATGCTTTATGGACAGTTTCAGCCGGTATGATTTCATCGTTATAAGTCAAATCCTTGGTGGCGCAGGCATCGTCCAGCAGGACAACACGGAACCCAAAATCCTGACACGCCCTTACAGTTGTATCTATACACATATGGCTCATCATTCCGCAAATAACGATGTCGGTAATTTCATTGTCTTTTAATACTTTTTCAAGATTTGTCCCTAAAAAACTACTCGGCATATGTTTTGTTATGTGGTATTCATTCCCTAACGGAGTCAAATTTTCATGGATTTGAACCCCGTGAGTTCCCGGCAGGAAAAACGCGTCATTGGGCCCGCAGATATGCTGTATATGAATTACCGCAAATCCCTTTGCCCGGAATTTCGCCAGCACTTTTTCAATATTTGCCAACGCCCCGTCCGGATTGTGAAGCTGTGATTTTCCGCCCTCAAAGTAATCGTTTTGGACATCGATGATAAGCAGTGCCTGTTTCAAAAAAACATCTCCCATCATATGATTCTGCATTTAGAACCTGTATTCGATAACGAGAAGTGCCGTTATCATTTAGAAGTTGTGTTCATAAGTAAGAAATGCTGGAGCGGCGATGGGATTTTATGCCGCGCAAGGCAAATTTTCGCGGGAATACTTTGTGTATTCCAAGGAAATTTAACACGGCACGGCGGAAAATTCGCCGCCGATACGGCGCTTCGAGCTATGAACACAGTTTCTTAAGGCTATATTAACAAATCCTGTACCTCCCGTCAACAAAAATGTCGCCAGATATAGGTGCTTTCGAGCACGCCGGAATTCAGCCACCACCAGGCCCCGCCTGACAGCGCCACCACAATCTTAAGAATAAACCCCGATATCACCAGCGATATCACGCCCTCCACGACGCCGGCGACGCCGCCAAGCACGGTGTTTACCGCGCCGATAACCGGGATTTTGTTGACGCCGGTAAAAAAGCGCGAAAGCCAGCGGACAAACCATGCCACCAACGCGAACAACAGCAAAAACGCGCCTGCTTCCAGTATGTTTGTGATGGGCGATTTCAGCGCCATCTCAATGATTTCGGACGATATCATGTCGGCGGCGTCAAGCGGCAGGGACGCCACCTGTTCCTGGTTTTGTCCCATCATCGCCTTCATGTAAAACGGTATCGCCATCAGCGCGTTTACCGGGGAGCCGTCCTGCTGCGTCACCAGCGCGTTTAGGTTGTTTGCAAGCGCGTCCTTTACCATACCGTATACCACGTTGTGATACAAATAACCGGCAATCTGCCTGTGGAATCTCGTCGCGGCGAGCACCGCGCATATGTACACGGCCAGCCTGATAACGGTGGAGACGAATCCTCTTTCCGCGCATTTGTAAATACACCGCAAGACAATCGCCGCCGCGAGGATATCCCACAAAACCCATATATATTGCCCTATACTTTGAATGATAAAATCACCCCAGAACACAGATTTGATTGTAGGTCAGGTAATAAAGCCGTGTACCGGCAAGGTGTATCATCGAGATTCCCTGCCGCTCATACTCCGAAACCTGCTCCATTCCATGATTGTAGCCGGTGATGCCGTCCTCGGTGAGAAGGTAGATGACGTCCCTGCCGAGCGCCATGTCGAATATTTTTTCATCCGTTGCCATAACCGCCGCTTCCCTGAGGTGCTCGTCCAGCAGGACAAGCTCGGTTTCGTTTCTGTCGCGCCGTTCAAAAAGCAGCAGTGCCTGCCGCCCGTAAAGCTCCCGCGCCAATAACCGGCGGCTTTCAAAATCATACGTTTCCATCACATCGCCGTGCTGATCCAGTATCATGTACTGCGTATCCGTCAAAAGGGCGACGCGGTCGTTTTCCAGAAAATCAAGCCCGAGACAAAGGCTGTCCTCAAGCGTTAAGGCGATATCGGCCTTCTCTCTGTCCTCGGCGAACCGGAAAAGATAGATGAGAGATTCCATCACCCCGCCGTCGCCGCCGCGCACACAGCCCACCGCCATCATATTGCCTCTTGGGGAAAGAGAGACATGCGTGATGAATTCGGGCGACGACCAACTGTAGATTTGCCTGAACTGCCTGTCGTAAACCGTGACCCGCGACGCAAAATGCTGGACGGGCGCGACGACTGCGAAGTCCCCGTCCGGATTCATATCGCCGCAGAGAATCCCCTGCTCAAGCGTACCGGTGAACATCTCGCGGCTGATGGAATGAACCGAGAAGCCCCGGCCGCCGACCGAAAAGGCCAGTACCCGCGATGCGGAGGCCGCCACGATTGAATGCTCCGTCATGCGCTGTATGCTTTGGATAATCTTCCCGTTTTTATTGTATATGATGAGGTTCGTGTCGTTTAATACGGCAAGGTTTTCGCCGATGCTTGCCACGCCGCGGATGACGCCGCCCGGCAAATCAACGGGAAAGCCGGCGCCGCCGCGCGACTCAAAATAATCCATCAGGCCCGTCGTGGCGCTTTCCTCGACAAGCACGTTGTAAACGAATATCACGGCGCCCGCGAGTATCATGGTTCCGGCGAGAATCAAAAGCCGCTTCAGCGTTACCATGCGCTGGCGCCGTTTTCTGATTTTGTCAAAATCCACAGCGTTACTCATAACGAATCTCCATAGTCAACACGGTTTAAATAAAGCCCGTGCGGCGGCATGGTCTTTCCGGCGCGGTTCCTGTCCCTCGCCGCGATGATGGCGGGAATCGCACCCCTTTCTATCTTGCCTGCCGCGATAAACAAAAGCGTGCCCGCCATAATCCGCGCCATATTGTATAAAAAGCCGTCGGCCGTCACGGTAATGGAAACGGTATCCCCCTGCCGCGTTACGCCGCATTCGCTCACGGTTCGCACGGTATCCCCGACATCGGATTTAACAGAGCAAAACGACGTGAAATCGTGCGTACCCAGGAAATCCCCGGCCTCATGGCCGAGCATGGCGGCATCGAGCGGGTACGCGTGCCGGTACTTGAGGCGCTCCGCGAACGGGTCTTTCACCGCGCTATTGTGTATTTGATACACATACTGCTTTTGCCTGCACGAATACCGCGCGTGAAAATCGTCCGGCATATTTTTCACGGAAAGCGCCGCGATGTCGTCCGGCAGCTTTTGGTTTAACGCAAGCACCAGCTTTTCCGGCGGGATGTGCAAATCCGCCTTCATCGAAAGACAGTACATATTCGCATGAACGCCCGCGTCGGTTCTCGAGCAGCCCTTCACGTCGTAGCGTGTTCCATACACGGCCTCCACCGCGTTTTGAAAGACCTCGCAGACGGAAAGCGCATTCTTCTGCACCTGAAAGCCGTGGTAACGCGTGCCGCTAAATGCGAGTGTAATCAACAAATTTTCCATTACAATATCCCCGGGAATATGACGTTCAGGTAGATAATCCCGGCGGCGAACAGCAAAACAAACGTAGCGCCGTACAAATCGGGGAGCCCGACGCGCAGGCGGTGCAGGTGCGTCCTGCCCTTGCCGCCGTTGTAGCAGCGGCATTCCATCGCGAGGGCAAGCTCTATCGCTCTGGAAAACGCAGAGACAAACAGCGGTATCAGAATCGGCGTGAGCGCCTGTATCCGCTGTATCAGCCCGCCTGATTCAAGGTCGGCGCCCCTTGCCTTTTGCGCCGACATGATTTTATCGGTTTCCTCGATTAGCGTCGGGATAAACCGTAGCGCAATCGTCATCATCATTGAGATTTCATGGACAGGCACCCCGATTTTGTTAAGCGGAGAAAAGAGCTGTTCCATGCCGTTTGTAAGCGATATCGGCGAGGTGGTGTACGTGAGAAGCGAAGTGCCGGCTATGAGGCAGATAATCCGCACCACCATGAAAACCGCCATGATAACGCCTTTATCGGTAACCTTAATGAAGCCGAGCTGAAAAAGCACGCCGCCGTCATGAAACATCATGTTCAGCACCGCCGTAAACAGGATGATGGGGATGACCGGCTTTAGGCTTTTGGTAATCATCCTGCCCGGTATCTGTGAAAGCGGGTACAGGAAAAAAAGCATAACGGCGGAAAGCCCGAGCGCCCACGCGTTCTGCGCCGTGAACAGCAGCACGACGTACGCGATGGTGAGCACAAGCTTCACGCGCGGGTCCATGCAGTGCGTGACCGACCCGCCCGGAAAATATTGCCCGATTGTAATTTCCTTTAGCATGGTTGTTCCTCGTTTTTACCGGCGCCCCTCAAAAGCCGCAGGATCTGCTCCCTTGCGTCCCTGACCGTGTAGGTGTCGGGCGAGATATCGTACCCTCTTTTTCTAAGCTCCATGCAGATGTTCGTAATCTGCGGCACCGAAAGCCCCATTGCGGCAAGCTCCGGCGCTTTTTGAAAGACCGCCTTCACGTCATCGTACATGAAAACCCGCGCCTTGTTCATAACAAGAACCTTTTTACAGTATTTCGCGACATCCTCCATCGAGTGCGAAACAAGCAGCACCGTGTTCTTCTTTTTCTCATGGTACCTCGCAATTTCTTCCAGAATCATGTCGCGGCCCTTCGGGTCAAGCCCCGCCGTCGGCTCGTCGAGAATCAGCACCTCCGGCTCCATTGCAAGCACGCCTGCAATCGCAACGCGGCGCTTCTGCCCGCCCGAAAGCTCAAACGGCGAGACCTTCATGTGCTTTTCGCCTATCCCCACGATTTTAGCGGCTTCGTATACGCGCGACTTTATCTCCTCCGGGGAACGCCCCATATTTTTCGGGCCGAACGCGATGTCTTTATAGACCGTCTCCTCGAAAAGCTGGTATTCGGGGTACTGGAACACAAGCCCCACCTGAAAGCGGTACTTGCGGATTTCCTTCGGCTTTTCCCAGATGTTCCCGCCGTTTATGAAAACCTTGCCGGAGCTTGGCTTCAAAAGCCCGTTAAAATGCTGTATCAGCGTGGATTTCCCGGAGCCCGTATGCCCGATGACGCCGGCAAACTCGCCCTTTTCAATCTCAATGCTTATATTGTCGATGGCGGCCTTTTGAAACGCCGTACCGTATATATGCGACAAATTCTCGGTTTTAATCATCCCCAACAGCAGGTACCCCTTGTTTCTCCAGAATATCCACAATCTTCTCTATGCAGCCGGGGGCGGTGATGACATCCTGCGGCAAGTCATACCCGGCCTGCCGCAGCTCGAAGATCAGCTCCGTCGCCTGTGGAACGTCAAGCCCCACACTTTTCAGCTCCGTCACGTTTGAAAAGACGCTACCCGGCGCATCGTCAAAGAGAATCTCACCGTGGTTCATCACGATAACGCGACCGGCCGCCGCCGCTTCGTCCATAAAATGCGTGATAAGGACAACCGTAACGCCGAAGTATTTGTTGAGCGCCGTTATCGTCTCCATCACCTCGCGGCGCCCGCGCGGGTCGAGCATGGCGGTCGGCTCGTCGAGCACGATGCAGTCCGGGCGCATTGCGATAATCCCCGCGATTGCCACGCGCTGCTTCTGCCCGCCCGAAAGCTGGTGCGGCGCACGGAGCTTTAAATCCGACATGCCGACAAGCTCAAGCGCGTCATCGACACGCTCGCGTATCTCGTCGGGAGCAACGCCCAGATTCTCAAGTGCGAACGCGACATCCTCCTCGACGATGGTGGCGACAATCTGGTTGTCGGGGTTCTGAAACACCATGCCGACATGGCTTCGGATTTCAAGCAGCCTGTCCTCATCCTTTGTGTCGATGCCAACCACCGTGCATGTGCCGCCCTGCGGCAGTAAAATCGCGTTAAAATGCTTTGCCAGCGTCGATTTTCCGGAGCCGTTATGCCCTAAAACCGCGACAAAATCGCCCTTTTGAACAGTCAGGTCCAACCCCTCGAACACCGGTATTTTTTTATCTTGCTCTTCATGCTCATGGCCGTAGGAGAACGCCATGTTTTTGCAGCGGATGATTTGTTCCATATCGGTTTCCTTTGATTTCGGATTTAGCGAAATGCGCGGTATGCTTATTTTTTGCGCATTCGGGGACTAATGCGAACTATACGGAATGTTTATTCCTCATTACTTAACAATTTCAAAAGTTTTAACAATATCGAAAAATTTATCTTGTAGTTCTTGTGAATATTCCAACGAGAGACCTGTAATCCGACAATAGCTTTTATCTACCGGGATAAAAAAGGAATAACGGAATCCATCATTGTACTCCATAACCCACAGTTTAACATCGTAATCGCCAAATTCAAGAGATGTTATGTTGAAATCATTTTCTGGCGATAAAGAGGTTGCGTCCATATAATCCCTTATATAGCTTTCGCCAGCGTATAGATTAGTTGAACTGTCCTTATGAAATGTATAATATGTTTCGTTTTCCCAATAGCCACTTTTTTCTACTGTCCAGTCGCTTGGCACACTTATGCTATATTTAATGAATGGAATGTCGTCAAACGGCTTATCACCATTAGCGTATGTACCTGATGATATTATGTAGTCGGATAAGGCAATCTCTGCTTTCTTTTCTGTGCAAACGGTCAGCGATAAAAGAAGTAACGCCGCTGTCAATAGTACGCATATGATTTTTTTCATTTGTCGTTCTCCTTTGTTTGTTCAGAATTTTACCCAAAGACGAGGAAAAATATAAATAACCGGCGTTGACTATTTTTGCCGCAACCATTGTGTCAATCCCCGTTTATTCCGCCGACCAGATGGCGGTATTCCCGCATGGCAGCGCGAGATTTGAAGCCTTTACCGGCAGCCCGATTTCCGATGACATGAGCGTCCCGCCGCGTTTTTTTTGCACCAACGCGCCGAGCACATATTCCATCACCGAGGCGGAAAGCCCCGTCGTATACGAATTGATAATCATAAACCGCGCGTCGTCCGACAGCAGCCCGGCGCAAAGCGCCGCAAGCCCGTACAGGGCGTCTTCAAGCTTCCAGATTTCGCCGCCGGGGCCGCGCCCGTATGACGGCGGGTCCATGATGATGCCGTCGTAGCGGCTGCCGCGCCTGATTTCGCGTTCGACAAATTTTTTGCAGTCGTCCACCATCCAGCGGCAGGGCTTGTCCGAAAGGCCGGAAAGCGCGGCGTTCTCCCGCGCCCACGCGACCATGCCCTTCGACGCGTCGACATGGCATACCTGTGCTCCCGCGGCAAGGCACGCTAGCGTCGCGCCGCCCGTGTACGCAAACAGGTTTAACACGTTCATGCCGGCGGTTATGTTCTCGCGGCAGAAGTCCCAGTTGACGGCCTGCTCCGGGAAAAGTCCGGTGTGCTTGAAGCCCGTCGGCCGCACGTGAAAGCGCAAATCCCTGTACGAGACCGTCCACTGCCGCTTCTCGATTTCGGCGTTGTTCCATCGCCCGCCGCCTGTCTCGCCTCTCACATAGCGGGCCTCGGCGCGCTTCCACTCGCCGCCCTTCGGCGTGTTCCAGATGACCTGCGGGTCGGGCCGTATCAGGATATGTTCTCCCCAACGCTCAAGCTTTTCCCCCGCCGACGCGTCTAAGACCTCAAAGTCCCGCCATGCGCTTGCAATCCTCATTGTCGGATAACCTCTCCTCAATCTGCTCCGTAAGCTTATCGAGCAGGGCCGCGATTTCGTCCTTGTCCTTGCCCTCTATCATCACGCGGATAATCGGCTCCGTGCCGGAGGCGCGCACAAGCACCCTGCCGTCGCCGCCCAGCTTTTCCTGCGCCTTGTCAATCATCTCCGCCACCGCTTTGTCGGTTGCAAGGTTCTTTTTCATCACGTGGTCGGCGTGGATGTTTTTCATCATCTGCGGGTAGGTTTTCATGACGCCGCCAAGCTCCGAGAGCTTTTTGCCGTTCTTTTTCGCGACGGAAAGAAGCTGAATCGCCGAAAGCTGGCCGTCGCCCGTCATCAGAAAGTCGCTTAAGATGATATGCCCGCTTTGCTCGCCGCCTAAGCAGTAGCCCTTTTTCCGCATCATTTCAAGCACATAGCGGTCGCCGACCCTGGCCTTTTCAACATGGATGCCGTTTTCCTCGCCGAATTTAAATAGCCCCAGATTACTCATCACGGTTGCCGCGATGGTATCGTTTTTGAGCTTGCCATGCCGCTTTAAGTCAAGCCCCAAAATCGCCATGATGAAGTCGCCGTTTATCACATTGCCAAGCTCGTCTACGGCAATGACGCGATCCGCGTCGCCGTCAAAGGCAATCCCCGCGTCAAAATCGCCGTTTTTCACGTATTCCGCGAGGTTTTCCACATGAGTCGAGCCGCAGTCCCGGTTGATATTCACGCCGTTTGGTGCGGCATTCAGGATCGTCGCGTCCGCCCCGAGCTTTTTGAAAAGCTTCCCGGCTGTCGCCGACGCGCTGCCGTTCGAGCAGTCAACCGCAATCTTTAGGCCCTCAAGCCCGTTTGGCGCGGTCCCCGCGATATAATCGATATAATGCTCCGCCAAATCGTCCTGCCTGTGAATCCGCCCGACCTCCCAGCCCCACCGGATGGAATAGGGCTTTACGTTATCCAGAACGATTTCCTCAATCTCAAATTCCTCTGCGTCCGTAAGCTTATAGCCGTCCGGCCCGAAGATTTTAATACCGTTAAATTCATACGGATTGTGCGACGCCGAAAGCATAATCCCCGCATCGGCGTGCTCGTTTGTAACAAGATACGAGACGGCGGGCGTCGGCAAAACGCCGGCGATGACCGCATCCGCGCCGACGGAGCACAGCCCCGCCGATATGGCGGCCTCAAGCATACCGGAGGATATGCGCGTATCACAGCCGATGATGAACACCGGCTTTTTCGCGATTCTTTCCGCGACCACCATCGCCGCCGCGCGCCCTAAATTCATCGCGAGCTTGCAGCTTATTTCCGTATTCGCGACGCCTCTGGCGCCGTCCGTACCAAATATTCTTCCCATAAATTCGCTCCCATCTTTTATAATCAAGACCATCAAAAACTGTGGCGTCTTTTTGGCCTTTTCGCCGCCATACCGTGTTGTTGTCCTTGCCGGGCGAAAGCCCGACTGCATCCCCCGCCTTGTTTGGCGGCAAAAATACTCGTAAATCCGCTCACGCTTTTTAATAGCCTTGACTATATTAAAATTACAATCTATTGTATGTAACCGCCGGTAATTTGTTAAATATCAGCGGTCTTTTCGCCGTTTTCAGCCAAATCCGCCAAAAGATTGATTTGTTCAAAGCTTTGGCGCTCGGTAAACGCAAGCCCCAGATGCTCGTATGCGGAGCGCGTCGCGACACGCCCGCGCGGCGTCTTGCCGAGGAACCCGATCTGCATCAGAAACGGCTCGCAGACGTCCTCGAGCGTGATGGCCTCCTCGCCGACCGCCGCCGCAAGCGTCTCGATTCCCACGGGGCCGCCGCCGTAGTTCCTTATGATGGTTTCAAGCACCCGCCTGTCGATGGAATCAAGCCCCAGCCTGTCTACCTCAAGCTTGTCGAGGGCGACCGCCGCAATCTCTTCTGTGATAATGCCTTCGCCCAGCACCTGCGCAAAATCGCGCACCCGCTTCAGCAGCCTGTTCGCGATACGCGGCGTGCCGCGGCTTCTCTTGGCAAGCTCAAGCGAGCCGTCGCCGTCGCACGGGATCTCTAAAATATCGGCGCTTCGGCTGATGATGGTCGCAAGCTCCGGCGGGGAATACATCTCAAGCCTCAGCACCACGCCGAACCGGTCGCGGAGCGGCGCGGTAAGCTGACCTGCCCGCGTTGTCGCGCCCACAAGCGTGAAGCGCGGCAAATCAATGCGGATGGAACGCGCCGACGGTCCCTTGCCGATGATGATATCAAGCGCGTAATCCTCCATCGCGGGGTAGAGCACCTCCTCCACCGTGCGGGAAAGCCGGTGAATCTCGTCGATAAACAGGATATCCCCCTGATTTAAGTTGGTGAGAAGCGCCGCCAAATCTCCCGGCTTCTCAATCGCGGGACCCGACGTCGTGCGGACTCCCGCGTTCATCTCGTTGGCGATGATTGTGGCAAGCGTCGTCTTGCCAAGCCCCGGCGGGCCGTAAAGCAAAACGTGGTCAAGGCTGTCGCCGCGCTTTCTCGCGGCTTCGATGAAAATGCCCAGATTCTCCTTGGCTTTCGGCTGGCCTATGTACTCGCTCATTGTTTTCGGGCGCAGGGAAACCTCGGCATCGCCATCCTCAAACGCGTTTTCAGGCGTGACAATCCTGTTTTCAAAATCCATATCCCCGTCAAACATCGGCATGGTTATTATGACCGTTCCTTTCGCTCCGTTTTATGCGCAAAAACAACCGTAAACAAGGAATGGTCATTGCGCATGAGCGGCGGTTTCGCGCAAGCGGGAGCCGCTCGCGCATTCTAAATCCCTACAGCCTCGCTGCAAGCGTTTTCAGCCCCGCTTTTATCATATCCTCGACAGGCGTTTCGGCGTTCAGCGCGGATACCGCCGAAGCCGCGTCCGCCTGCGGGTACCCCAGCACCACGAGCGCGCTTACGGCTTCCGCCGCGTTGCCGCTTCCGATTGCCAAGGCGCCCGGTACCGGCGCGCCGAATCCCTTCGTCACGGCGTCGCCGCTCACCTTGTCGCGCAGTTCCAGCACGATGCGCTGCGCGAGCTTCGGCCCCACGCCCTGCGCCGCCGTAATGGATTTGTAGTCGCCGCCCGCGACGCAAAGCGCGAAGCGTTCCGGCGTCATACACGACAGTATCGCAAGTGCTGCTTTCGGCCCCACGCCCGACACGCTGGTAAGCATTTTGAAGCAGCCAAGCTCCGCCAAATCGGCAAACGCGAATAAATCCACGGCATCCTGCCGGATGTTCATGTGCGTGTAGACAAGCACCTCGGCGCCGACCGACGCCACCTGAGAAAGTGTGGAGTACGTCGTCTGGCAGTAATACGCGACGCCGCCGCACTCGACTGCGATGCTGTTCTTGTCAAAATGCACAAGCGTCCCCCGCAAGCTGTAAAGCATATCCGCTACCTCATTTTCAATAAATTTTGGCGTTCATTCCCCGCGGAATGGGCATGGCAAATCGCGATTGCAATCGCGTCGGCGGTATCGTCCGGCTTCGGCAGCTTCTCCAGCTTCAGCATGGTTTTTACCATCTGCATGACCTGCTGCTTTTCCGCCTTGCCGTACCCCGTAACCGCCTGTTTTACCTGAAGCGGCGTATATTCACGCACGTCTACCCCGTGCTTTTTCGCGCAAAGCACGATGATTCCCCTTGCCTGCGAGACGTCGATCGCCGTTTTCTGGTTCGTCGTGAAAAAGAGCTTCTCAATTCCCATTGATGACGGCCTGTGTTTTTTTAATATTATGGAAAGCTCGTCCCATATAACCTCAAGCCTGTTTTCGAAGGAAACGTCCGGCTTTGTGATAATCGCGCCGTATTCAACGGGGGTAAAACGGTATCCGTCAAAATCAAGGATACCCCAGCCGACAATCGCAAACCCCGGGTCAATCCCGATTACCCTTACATTTTTATTCAAAACACGCCCGCCTTTAATTTTACATCAAATAATTATAACACAAAAACGAGTTGCAAAGCAACTCGTAAGCGGGCAAAGGAGTGGCCGCAAGGCGTTGTTAAAGGAAATCCAAATGTGAGAAGTGTAAATCTCTGAATTTGTGGAGACGTTTAGATTTACTTAGAGGATTATGTTTTACAGGAACTCTGTATTTGAGTTTAGCTTCTCCAAATTTGTTGTATGCATCGATGAATACCGCAAGCACGGCTTCAAGGGTTTCGATTTGGCGGCAGAAACAACGGCTACGGCGTGCAAGCACAGGAATGTAATGCCGTATATCTGCATTTAACACCCTCTACCGTATAAGTGTTGCTTTTGTCATGGATGTTTCGTATATGCAGTCTCGGATAAACAATATCCACATAGCCTAAATAACCGTCGGTGCAATAATACCTCGCCTCCGGGGCAGAATCGACAATCGTCTGTATGCGGTCGGGGGATTTATCCGCCGCAACAGCAAAACCAACGATTTGACGCGGTTCACTGCTGACCATTGTCATAATATATGTGTTTTCTCGGGTTTTACCGCGGGGCTTGCGTTCTACGAACCAGTACAGTTCATCCAACTCAAATACATCGCAGACCGTCTGTTCGCTAATCCAAAATCTCGTTCGGTTTTTTTATCCAGTTATACACATTTGCCTTATTTATTCCAAGAAGCTTGCCTACGCCTCTTCCACTTACTCCGCTATAATAGGGTTTTTATGGCACTTTTGCGTACTTCCTCACTGTACGCTCTCGTTTTAGGGTTTAGCGTGTACATTTTTCCACATTCTTTACACCTGCACCTTTGTGTGCCTAATCTGTTATAGCCGTGGTTGACTTGATTTTCTACGCTTCCGCATGACGGGCAGTTTCGCCCTTCTACTTTTTCTGCTTTTCTCATGCATATATTATAGCATAATATGCGCTATTTGTCCACTCCTCACTATTAATCATATACAAAAAAAGACCCATACGGGCCTTTTTTTCACAACTTAAGGGAGAACTCTACCCGCATGCCAAAAAATTACCCCGGCAGCTTTTTACGCGCTGCGGCGCGCCGCCCTGTTCAAGTCCTCTTAGCGCGCTTCGTTCAGATTGCACATTCATGCGCTTTTTATGTCGAATCCCGGCTTGATTTTGCATGGCTGCTTCAAGTTCGTAGGGTTGAAGACCCGTCTTTATTCCACCAAATGCTGTACTTACAGGCGGTTTCGCCGGTCTATTCTCTGTTTTGTTCACAAGCAGGGTCGCAAAATCGGCAATTGCGACAATTTCTCCAGATTCCGTTCAGCCTCCCTATGGCTGTCTGCATAAGCGGATAGATATATCTTCATTTTTGGCTCGGTGCCGCTTGGGCGGATGATAATCTTGCAGTCCTTTGCAAGCCGAAATTCCAAAACATCCGGTCTGACCGGTATGCGGTAATCCGCATTCTCAAAATACGCGTTTTTCAGGTAGTCCTTTGTTTCCAGCACGTCAAACCCGCCAAATGAAGCTGGCGGTGAAGCGCGGAGCGCCTGCATGAAATCCTGCATTTTAAGGCTTCCGCCCTCACCCGTAAATGTAAGGCTGCATAACTTGTCCTTGTAGAATCCATACTCCTCGTACAGTTTTTCCAGCGCCATCGGCAAGGACAGCCCGCGCTGTTTGTAATATCCCGCCATCTCGCAAATCAGAAGGGACGCGCCCACCGCGTCTTTGTCCCGCACATATGCGCCTGAAAGATAGCCGCAGCTTTCCTCAAAACCGAAAATATAGCTGCCGGCTTTGCCGTTTTGCTCCAGCGCCCGTATACAGTCGCCGATATATTTAAAGCCCGTCGGAACCTCCCATAGCTCCACGCCGTACTGTTTCGCGACCTTTGCCGCCATATCAGTGGTGACGATCGTTTTTACGGCGACCGGCTTCCCGGGCATTGTCCGGTTTGCGGCCCTTTGCTCACAGATATAATGGAACAGGAGGATTCCGGCTTCATTGCCGGAAAGCCTGCGGTAGCCGCCGTTTTCCCGCGCGGCAATTCCGACGCGGTCACAGTCGGGGTCGGTGGCGAGCAATAAATCCGGCCTCATCCCACGGCACAGGGCAAGCCCCTTTTCAAGCGCCGCTTCTTCCTCTGGGTTCGGGTAAGGGCAGGTGGGGAAACTGCCGTCCGGTACATCCTGCCCCGGCACAACGGTCACATCGGCAAGCTTCGTTTCGCGCAGCACCCGCGTGACGCACTCAAGCCCCGCCCCGTTCAACGGTGTATAAACAACCTTTACGGACGGTATGTTTTGGTTGATTCGCTGCTTTTTGACCACGTCCAGATATGCCTCTATAACATGTTCGCCGATATATTGGATATTGCCCTCGCCCACAGCCGTTTCAAAATCCACAAGCTTTACGGAGCGGAATATACCGGCGGGGATGAGCGCCTGTATTTCCTCCGCCGCTTGCGGCGTAATCTGGCATCCGTCCGCGTCATAAACCTTGTACCCGTTATACCCGGCGGGATTATGGCTGGCGGTGATGCAAATGCCCGCGCCGCACTTTATATTTCGTACCGCGAAGGACAGCGCGGGGGTCGGCATCAGGCGCGGGTACAGGAAAGCCGTTATGCCGTTTGCCGCCAGCACCCGCGCGGCCTCTTTCGCAAACAGCCCCGATTTTATGCGGCTGTCGTATGCAATCGCCGCTTTTTTTTCGAGATGCGCCGCGTGCATATATTCGGCAAGCCCCTGTGTCGCTGCGCGCACGGTGTAAATATTCATGCGGTTGCTCCCCGCTCCGAGGACGCCGCGCAGGCCGCCCGTGCCGAATTCAAGATTGCGGTAAAACCTGTCCCTCAGCTCCGGGCTGTTTTCATCGCCGGGCAGCGTTTTAAGCTCTGTCTGCAAATCGGGGTCGTCGGCGGCGTATGCCAGCCATGTTTCATATGTTTCCAGAATTGTCATATATTAACGGCCATTCCTTTCGCAATGCAACAATCGCGGTTCCCCGAAGGGGGAGCGATTGGCGCATAATGTGACAGTGTGATTTTTCACGCTATCACCCTTCTCAAAATTTCCATGCAGGCGCGGCTGTTGTGATAGGGGCATTTCCACATATCGACCTTCGCGTCGGAGTTTATCGTTTCGCCGTTTTGCTTCCTTCCCCAATACCACTCGCCGTACCGGTGGTCGATGATATGTTTTTTGATAAATTCCCATGTGTTCAGCGCCGCCGTTAAAAACTTCTCCTCGCCGGTCAATTGGTACGCGTTATAAAATCCGACGACAGCCTCCGCCTGCGGCCAGCTATGCCTGTCGCTGTCAATGATGCCGCCCGCGCGGCCTTCGTATAGAATGCCGTGGTCGGAGTCCACTCCGCCGGACAAGACGGCTTCCGCCATTTTTAGCGCTGCCGGTTTGATTTTTTCAAGAAGCCCGCCGTCTTCCAGCACCTCGCAGGCCTCGGTTAAAAGCCAGCTTCCTTCAATGTCGTGCCCATAGGAGTATTCGTCTGTAAGGCTGTTCCACTTTTCATCAAAGAACAGCTTGAAATGCCCCGTTTCATCGTCGCAGACGTACTCTTCCATCACTTCGACGGTTTCTTTTAGTTTTTTCCGCAAGCCGCCGTCCCGCCAGACCCTGTAAAGGTTTGCGTAAGCCTCCATGACATGCAGCATGGTGTTCATGGATTTCTGCTCCTCGCCGCATTTATCATCGAGGTAAAATCCTCCCGGGCTCCAGTTTTGGCGGCAGGCTTCAAAATACCCTTTGTATTTGTGGTCATAGCAATGCTTTTCCATCAATTCGTAAAGGGCGACCGCGTTTTCAAGCGCCGCTGTCTCTTTTGTGGCGGCGTAATATTCGGAAAAAGCGTAGATCGCGAACGCCTGCGCGTAAACCTGCTTGCGTGTATCAAGGGGGTTGCCCCTGGAATCTACAAGCCAGTATATGCCGCCGTAATCCTTATCTGTTAAAAATTCGATTGTGTAATCGTATGCCCGGTCAGCCATCATTTTGTAATCGCTTTCGCCGAACATTTTATACGCGGCGGAATACGCCCACAAAATCCTTGCGTTTAAAACGCCGCCCTTGGGCGCGTCATGGCAAACCACAAGGTCGTCGCTGATTTTGCCGTAAAATCCCCCGTTTTCCCTATCGACCGCGTGCTGGAGCCAAAATGGGAGGATGCCGTTTAAAAGCTCATCTTTCATCTCGGTTTTCAGTATGTTCTCCATGCTGTTCTTCATCGGCGGCCCCTACCTTATCTGATTCAATATTCTTGATTTGTCTTCCGCTATCAGCTTCAGATTCTTCCCGATCAGCTCGTTTCGCTGCTTTACGCACAGATATGTGCGAAGCGGGTCGGGCGGCGTATTCATAACATAATCAAGAAGCTTGTCAACAGTTGTGGTTGCAACATGGCAGCGCGTATCGGACGAAGCGTAATAGATGAATACGTCGCCGTTTTCTTTCGCAACAGCGCCGTTGCAGAACGCCACGTTCGAGACGTCGCCGATGCGTTCCCCGCCCCGGGGCGCAATCAGATGACCGCCCGGCTTATACGTGACTTTCCAAGGCTCGTTCAGGTCGCTTAAAAACGCGTAAAGCACATATCTTAGCCCCGCCGCCGTATTCCTGACGCCGTGCGCGATATGCAGCCATCCTTTCGGTGTTTTAATCGGCGCGGGGCCTTGCCCGTTCTTCGCCTCGCTGATCGTGTGATAATCCCGCTTGTCAATGATGATTTCCTTGTCCAGCTCCGCATTTTCGACCGTATCGGACAATCCCCACCCGATGCCGTCCCCTGACCCGGGATTGATGAAATCGTCTTGCGGCCTTGTGTAAAAAGCATATTTGCCGTCTACAAATTCCGGGTGGAGCACAACGTTCCTTTGTTGCGGCGATTTGGATTTTAAGTCGGGGAGCCTTTGCCATGTTTTTAAATCCTTTGTCCTTGCGATGCCGCATTGCGCGACCGCGCTCGACATATCCCCGGCAGGCGCGGCAGGGTCTTTGCGCTCCGTGCAGAAGAGCCCGTAAATATATCCGTCCTCGTGTTTGATTAAGCGCATGTCGTAAACATTTACGTCGGGGTTTTCGGTTTCGGGCATAACGACGGGATAATCCCAAAATCGAAAGCCGTCGGTTCCGGTTTCACTTTCGGCGATGGCGAAAAAGGATTTGCGGTCGCTGCCCTCAACACGCGCGACAAGGTATATCTTATCCTCCAATAAAATCGCGCCGGGATTGAATACGCAGTTTACGCCGATCCGCTCCATTAAATACGGGTTCGTATCCGCATCAAGGTCATAGCGCCAAAAAAGCGGGGTATGTCCGGCGGTGAGGACAGGATATTGATACCTGTCGTAAATCCCGTTGCCAATGCCGTCAATTTCGTTTTTTCGCTCTGTCGTTTCTTTTTGCAATTCAATGAGCTTTGCCAGCCTGTCTTGAAAATAATTCATGTCGTGACCTCCCTAATATATCGCAATATTCAGAAGCATAATAACAAATTCTAACGGCGCCCGATTTCCGTGTCTTCTTCCGTGAGGGCGCTGTTTTCTTTGATAAAATCCACAACCGCGCCGATGGTTGTAAACGCGACCCCCACATAGCTGTCGGCGGCTCCGTAATAAACCGCGATGCGCCCCGTTTCCGCGTCACTCAGCGCCGCGCACGGGAACGTGACGTTAGGGACAAAACCGCGTTCCTCATACCATTCCTCCGGCGTGAGCAAAAAGCTTCTTGACCGGTATTTTACGACCGAAGGGTTGTCTATATCCAAAATCGCGCCGCCTATGCTGTAAACATACCCGTTACATGTTCCCGAAACGCCGTGATAAAACAGCAGCCAGCCCTCGCTTGTCTCGATGGGCGCCGCGCCGCCGCCGATTTTTAAGGATTCCCACCACGCGCCGCCGCGGCCCATTACATGGCGGTGCCTTCCCCAAAACTCCATGTCCGGGCTTTCACTCACGAAAATATCGCCAAAGGGCGTGTGCCCGCTGTCACTCGGGCGGGAAAGCATTACAAACCGTCCGTTTATTTTTCGCGGGAACAGTACGGCGTTGCGATTAAAGGGGAGAAACGGATTTTCGAGCCGGACAAAGGTTTTAAAATCCTTCGTTTTTGCCATTCCGATAGCGGCGCCGTAAAAATCCTGACACCATATCACATAGTATGTATCATCGACCTTGACGAGCCGGGGGTCATAGGCGTAACGCGGCATAAACGGTTTGCCGTCCCCGTCGGTAAACGGGACCTTTTCCTCATTGATTTCCCAGCTTAACGCGTCTTTGCTTCTTCCCATGTAAATATGCGGGACGCCATCGGTTTGCTCGCCGCGCAGCGCCGCGACAAACCCGTCCCCGTAAGGGACGACGGCGCTGTTGAAGATTCTTGCGATGCCCTTTGCGGGATTCCGCCCGATTACGGGGTTTTCGCCGTATCTCCAGAGCGGCAGCGCCGCATTTGCGTTGCCGGGCCGTTCCTGCCACGGAATGTTCGGCAGATTCTCCCCGATGATTCTCGTCTTACTCATAATATGAACTCCTTTGCAGCCCTATTATTTACCATACTCTAATCCGCCAGCATAACAGTTATCGCAGTCGCGCCCGTGTCCGCCGTGATTAAAGCTCCCGGTGCGAAGCCGCCGGCATCCGCGAGGCTTCCGCCGTTTATATCCGACACGTCCTCTATACCGTGGAGCATCAGAGACAGACCTTTTGCCGGGCGAGAGAGAGAAAGCTTAATTTTACGCCCGTCGCGGCATGCTTCTGCCGTAAGCGCTTCGCGGCCGTTTAGCCCCGGGATCACGCAGCTTGCCGTACACCCGTCGGAAAGCCCGTACAGGCGCAGCGTGACGCCGTCAACGTAATCGTAATCGGGGCGGCTGCTGCAAGCGCCAAAGGGAAGAAGCGTGTTTTCACGCACATAAAGCGGCAGCGAAAAATAATCGTAACGGTCGCTGTACCAGCGCCCGCCCGTGCGAGCCTCTCCGGACAGCAGGTGTGTCCAAACACCGCCGGGCAAATAATACTGAACCTCCCCGTCTTCCCGGAACACAGGGGCTACAAGCAGGCTGTCGCCCACCATATACTGCCGGTCAAGGTAGTCTGCCGCGGGGTCGCCGCTAAACATCAGCGCCATGGGCCGCATCACCGGCACACCGGTATGGTGCGCCTGAACCGACATCGCGTATATATACGGCATAAGACGGTACTTTAACTTTACAAAATCACGCAGTACATCGACGGATTCCTCGTCAAACAGCCACGGCACCCGGTAGCTCTTGGAGCCGTGCAGCCTGCTGTGGGTGGAAAGCAGCCCAAACTGCACCCAGCGCTTGTAGAGGTCAGGGGTGGCGGTCATCTCGAACCCGCCTATATCGTGGCTCCAGAACGAGAAGCCGCTCATGGCAAACGACAGCCCGCCGCGCAGGGATTCAGCCATAGACGGGAAGCTTGCCATATTATCCCCGCCCCAATGCACCGGGAATTGCTGTCCGCCTGCCGTGGCGCTGCGGGCAAACAGCACGGCCTCGTTTTCCCCGCGCGTCTCACGGAGCAGGCCGAACACGCACCGGTTGTACATCTGTGTATAATAATTATGCATCCCGACAGGGTCCGCCCCGTTGTAATAAGCGACGTCTATCGGGATACGCTCGCCGAAATCGGTCTTGAAGCAATCCACGCCCATATCCAGAAGGCGGCGCAGCTTGGCAGCGTACCAGGAAGCGGCGGCAGGATTGGTAAAGTCCACAAGCGCCATACCGGGCTGCCAATTGTCAAGCTGCCGCACGCCCTTGCCGTCCGCCCGCATCAGCAGGTAGCCTTTTTCCATGCCTTCCCGGAAGAAGGCGGTACCCTGCGCGATATACGGGTTAATCCAAACACATATTTTCAATCCCTTTTCCTTATACCGTTTCAGCATACCGGCCACATCGGGAAAAACGCGCTCGTCCCATTCCATATCACACCAGTGAAATTCCTTCATCCAAAAGCAATCAAAATGAAATACGCTTAATGGGATGTCGCGCTCCGCCATGCCGTCGATAAACGACGAGGTCGTTTTCTCATCGTAATCGGTCGTGAACGAAGTGGAGAGCCACAGCCCGAATGACCACGCGGGCGGCAGCGCCGGCTTGCCGGTCACCTCTGTGTAACGCGTCAGGATATCGGACGGGGTTTCGCCGTAGATTACCTGATAGCGCAATTCTTCCCCCGGAACCGAGAAACCCACGTACTCCACTTTTTCACTTGCCACCTCAAAGGAGACATGGGAGGTATGGTCCACGAACACGCCGTAGCCGCGGTTAGTCATGTAAAAAGGTACGTTTTTATAGGATATTTGCGAGGCGGTGCCGCCGTCCTCATTCCATATATCCACAGTCTGCCCGTTTTTGACGAAAGCGGTAAAGCGTTCGCCAAGGCCATAAACACATTCGCCCACGCCGAGGGACAGCTCGGTAACCATATAAGGCTTGTATTCGGCAGTAAGATAATTGTCGCGCGGCAGCATGGTGGAATTTTGGCGTTTGTACCGCATGTAGCCCAGATTGCGGAAGCCACAGCCGGTCAGTACCCTGCCGCCGGCTTCGAAAGTGAACCCGAAATTCCTGCGGTCGACCCTGACGGTCATTTTACCGGCCCGCATAATAGCCTGGTCATCGTCGATTTCGATGTCAACAGGGCATGGGGAGCAGTTTTTTTCAAATACGGGCTCCCGGCTGTCGTAACCCTCATAATGGTAACTGCGCACGCCGATTATGTATTCGCTCACCGACGTGAATTCAATGGTTATGGTCGATACGTCAAGCGCGTCACCACGGCTTTTTACCGGGCGCCCCGGCGCGACAACGCGCAAGCGGTCGGGCAGCGCCTCGACGGCATACGCCTGAGAGGCGTATGTCGCGTGCGCATCCTCGCTGCGCAGCCAGTAACCTTCGGTAAATTTCATAATATCGCATCCTTTTCGCTGTTTTGTATTTTATAAGAAGCAGTATGACTGAAAAAAGAAGCGAAAAGGTTTTATGCCTTATTCGCTTTCTTTTTGGCTGAAATATAGTCCCGGTAAGCGTAAAAACTATCCTTTCGTATACGCTCCTGCGTGTCATAATCCACGTATACAAGCCCAAAACGCTTTGAGTATCCATGCGCCCATTCAAAGTTATCCAAAAAAGACCAATGGTAGTACCCGGCTATGCCAAGCCCTTCATGATTGATATCCTCAACTGCCTTCAAATGGCGGAGTAAATAGTCGACTCTCCGGGTATCGTTTACACTGCCATTTTCGATGTTGTCTTTGAAAGCACAGCCGTTCTCCGTAATATACACCGGCAAATCGGTATATTTTCCCCTGAGCATCCGCATCAAATCTACGAGTGTTTCAGGGCTGACCTCCCATCCCATAGCGGTTTTGGGCAAATCAGCGTACCCGTCGGCAGTCAGCAGGTACCCTGCCGAGTTGTATCTTGTGACCGTGCGGGCATAGAAATTGATTCCCAAAATGTCGATCGGCTCCGCGATGACGTCAAAATCCCCCTGATGAATAAAATCAAAATTTGTGCCGCACCGCGCCGCGAAAAGGGCCGCCGCATCCGCGGGGTAGCTTTTTTTGAAAAGCGGGTCCAGGAACCACCGGTTATAGCAGCCGTCATATATGGTTTGGGCGAGGCGGTCGCGGAAAGAATCACTTTCGGCATAAACGACGGCGGGGTTCAACACAATCCCGATTTTCCCGTTATGCGCCTCTTCACGGTAACGCTTCACCGCCATCCCGTGGGAGAGCAGAAGATGATGCGCCACAATCAGCGCTTTTTCCAGATTTGTGTTGCCGGGGGCGTGATTCCCGAGAAAGTGGGAAAGGAAAGACGCGCACCACGGCTCGTTGTGGGTAATCCACATATCTACGCCGCCGCCAAGCTTCTCGAAGCATTTGTCCGCATATTCCAAAAACCAGCCGGCGCATTCTCTGTTTTCCCAGCCGCCTTTATCCTGCGCCCATTGCGGCAGGTCCCAGTGGTAAAGAGTCACCGCGGCGCTGATTCCGTGGCGCTTCAATTCCTCCAGTATGCTGCGGTAAAAACGCATCCCCTTTTCGTTGTATTCCCCCTGCCGCGGGAAAATCCTCGGCCAGGCAATCGAAAAGCGGTAGCTGTCTATCCCAAGCTCGGCCATCAAGGATATATCCTCTTTATACCTGTGGTAGTGGTCACAGGCAACAGAGCCGTTATCGCCGTTGGCGACACGCCCGGGCTGCGCGCAAAAGGTATCCCAAATACAAGGGGTGCGCCCGTCTTCCGCCAATGCGCCTTCGATTTGAAAAGACGCGGTCGCTGTCCCGAATATAAAGGGGTTCGGTTTACTCATATTCATTTTCCTTCTTGTACAAATTTATGGGGATATTTCCGGGATTATCCTTTGACCGCGCCGGTAACCATGCCCTTGATAATGTTTTTGCTGAACACAAAGTAATATACGATAATCGGGGACATGGTGAGCAGCACCGCCGCCATGATTTTAGGGTTGTCTGAGCTGAACGTGCCGGTAAGCTGCCTCAGCGCGCGCGGGACGGTTTGCAGCCGGACGTCCGAAATCAGGATCAGGGCAAACGGGAATTCGTTCCAAAACCCAAAGGTCTGAATAATCGCCACGGTTGCCAAAATAGGCATGCATATCGGAAATATGATTTGAAACAGTGTTCTTGTAAAACTGCTGCCGTCAATGGCGGCGGCCTCCTCCAATGCGGTCGGGAGCGATTTTACAAAGCCCTGCACCAGAAAAACACCCAGCGGCAATGCAAAGGAAACATAGGGAATCAACAGCGTGAACCATTTGTTGGTGAGCCCAAAATCGCTGAATATGACATAGACGGGAACCATCAGGGAGTGGATGGGGATCAGCATACCCGCAAGCAACATGTAATAGATGGCCCTGTTCCCGGGGAATTTGATGCGGGCGAGTATATACCCGATAACAAAGCTGAAAAGAATAAGAAACAAAATGGAAAGCACCGTCGCCCTAAGGCTGTTGAACATAGCCTGCCAGATTTGAGTATTCGGGTTGGTTGCAATATCTATGTAGTTGCTGAAGGTCGGCGCCTTGGGCAAGCTGATAATATCGGCGTTGAACTCGCGCCTGAGCTTCAGGGAGGAATAAAACATCCATATCAGAGGGAATATGCATGTAAAGGAGAAGATAATCAATACCATATTCATAATGCCGCCAAGAAGGGCGTTCTTCATTTCTCCTGCATGCCCGTTACCATTACCGTTCGTTTTATTTCCCGTCATGCGTCTGCCTCCTTATCCCTGCCCAGCCATGTAATCAACTGTTGCGAGCCCAGGATAACAACAAGGCTTGCAACGCAAATGCCAATGGATATTGTGCTGCCATAGCCCATATTCTGCTGCACAAATGAAACCGTGTACCCGTAAATCGCCATAACCATGGAGGAAGTGCCGGGCCCGCCTGAGGTCATGACGAAAATATGGTCGAAGGCCCTCATATTACCTGCAATACACAGGGTGACACACACCAGTAATGTATTCTTGATAAGCGGCAGCACAATGTATATGGCGCGTTGGAAACCGTTGGCGCCGTCTATTTCGGCGACCTCAAAAATTTCTGGATTGATTGCGGAGATTCCTGCCAGCAGGATTACCATATAGTAACCGATATACTGCCAAATAATCGGGATGGAAACAAGAAACATGACCTTATCGGGTTCATTTAGCCAGACCGTATCGGCGGCAGGACTTCCGATCAGCCCTAAAAACCAGTTAATCAGGCCGTATCTGTAATCATATATTACTTTCCAGAGCAAGCCGATGGATACGGCGGAAATCGTGCTGGGGAAAAAGCCGAACGTCCTGTGGATGCCCTTCAGCTTTACCAGCTTGGAGTTGATGAAAAGGACAAGAATAAAAGCAATGCCGATTTGCCCTGCAATCGAAAGGGCAACCAGATAAATATTATGTACAAACGACTGCCAAAAAACGGAATCGTTTATGAGCGCGGCATAATTTTTAATGCCGGAAAAATCTTTGTTAGGCCCGCCCCTCCAGTCAAAAAAGCTGTAATAGAATGCGGTCGCAAACGGGATAAAAACAGCAAAAACATATACCGCAAGGGGTATGCACAGATACGCAAAGACTGTTCTGTATTTGGGCCTGATGGATTGAAGCACAGAACCACCTCCTCATATAATAGGACGACGCGGGCAACAACAGATAAAACGTCATGCTGCCGCCCGCGTCCAAGCTTCGTTTTGTCAGGGCATTGCCCCGTTGCCATAAAAGCCTGTGGCTTTATTAAATTAGCTTAAATATGAAGATTCATATGCCGCCTGGGCGTTGGCAGCCATCTGCTCGGGGGTGCCCTGGCCGTTTAGCAGGTTCTGCAAATCGGTGTTGAATACATCCCAAACTTCACCGGTAAGGTAGGAGTCGTAAATCTCGCAGCCTTCATTCTCATAGAATTTATAGAAATCCTGTGTGAAGCGGTCGAACTTGCTCAAATCAACGCCGGAAACCTGGCTGAACGCGGAAAGCGCATAATTCTCGGCAACAAACTTCGCAAATTCAGGGCCGGTAACATAGCGGGCATAGTCGATTGCGGCGTCCAGCTTATCGCCGCTGAGATTCGCATTGATGGCGATGCCGTAGCCCATACCGGTCGCATGGGTGGCTGTGGTCGCGGTTGCGCCTGCCGGCTGGGGAATAACCGCCAGATAGGTGTTGTCAAGCTTCGCGGGGTCGCCTTCCAGAAGCGTCGCGTAAACGTAGGAGGTATCCCAGTTGCCGCCGATGAAAGAAGCGGCCTTGCCTGCGATATAGAGCTCACGGGCATCTTCGTTGTTGATCGCATTGAAATCCCTGTTGAATACGCCGGATTGGAAAATGTCCTGCATGTATTTCAAAGCATCGACAAAGGGCTGGTCAGTAAAGGCCGCGCCGCTCTTGTCAACCATTGAGTAGAACCAGTCGTGTCCTGTAAAGCGGTTGCCGACACTAGTGATAAAGCAGGAGTTTGCCTGCCATTTTCCGCTGTTGCCGAACGCGATGGTGTCAATGCCCGCGCCGCTGAAATGCTCGTTGGCAGTGATGACTTCGTCCCATGTCCCCGGGAATTCGCCGAAGCCTGCTTCCGACCACATTTGCTTATCATAAATCACCATTGTGCAGGAGCCTTCCGTAAGCACAGGGAAAGCGTAATCCCTGCCGTCCGCGTGGAAGGGGAAGAGCTTGCTCATATCATAGGTGTCCGCATAGGGGGAAGACTTGATGATGTCGGTCAAATCCAGAATAAGGCCCTGGTTTGCCCAGGTTCCCGTATTCATGCCCTGAAGCAAAAACACGTCGGGCATATCGCCGGCTGCCGCACGGGCGGCAATCACGTTTTTATACTCGTCATTTGCCATGACGTCCTGCACCAGATTGATGTTGGGGTACGCGTCATCCCATTGTTGGTTTACAGTGCGGAAGCCGTCTGAACCGCCGTTGCCCTGAGATTCCTCAAAGGTTGAAAAGTGCATGACGGTCAAATCGCCTGTGTAGGCAAGCCCGTCCGCAGCAGATGCCGGCGCTTCGGGTTGGGCCGGCGCAGGGGCGGCGGGTTCGGACGGCGCAGGGGCCTGAGTACCGGCGCCTCCGCAGGCGGCAAGGGAAAGCGTGATTGCAAGAGTTAAAACCACGGCTAAAAATTTCTTCATAATTTACCTCCAAAAAAAGATATATTTTTAGGTAGCATTGCTTAAATATGATGTTATCATACGAGGGTAAATATGTCACTATACTTTTTGCCTTTTTAAGTGAACTATTTTTATATTTTAAAATAAATACAATTCTAATCATATTATTTTAAATATTTTAGTGCATATATCTAAATTTTACAGCATTCATACAAGCCTGCTAACTTAAAATTCTCTTTATTTAAGTAGGGTTGATTGTGGTTATCATTCCCTTGCCCTATCGATATTTCTTACGCTGCTTCGAATAACGGGGTGGCCTGTAATGATTTTCATTTTAGGCTCGTAACTGTCATCAGAAATCTTGCACAGCAGGCTTTCCACACAAGAGGAAGCCATACCGCCCATATCCACGGCGTATGTGGTTATGCTGGGCATTGACATTGTAGGCAGAAGATAGTTGTCAAATCCTACAATCGATATATCCTCCGGCACGCGAAGCTTTCTTTTGGACAAAACGGCGATTACGTCAAAAGCTGTCAAATCGCAGTTGCACACGAATGCCGTGGGCAGCTCTTCAGGCAACGTCACGTTTAAAACACCGTTGGAATCGCGATCAGGGATTACCATATCCGACGTAACCTTGATTCCATATTCCAACATGGCGCGGCTGTAACCGAAATACCGGTCGCTTATGCTGCTTGTCGCGCCGACGGTACCGACAAAGCTGATATCCCGGTGCCCGTTCTCAAGAAGATAGGTCGTCATCATATACATGCCGTAATAACCGTCGGAAATCACCGCGCCCCTATTGTACATAGAATTGTATGAGTCAAGGCGCATGCTCGGCCAACCGGCGTTCGACCTGAAAAATCTATCGTATTCCCCGCTTAATTGCCCCATTAAAATCACACCGTCAATTTTTCTGTCTCGAATCATGCGCGGCAGGATTGGGGCGGCCTCGTCCTCCGGCCGCAGGGACTCAAAGATCGTATAGTAATCGCAGGCCATCAAGCAATCGACTATCCGTTCGTACATCTCCCAATAAAACGAGTTGTTTTTCGTCAAAAACCTTGCCGGTACGATTACTCCGATATTTCCGGTACTGCCGCGAATTTTTGATGAAGAACCCGCTATATATCCCATCTCAGCGGCAAGCTCTTTTATTTTAGCGCGCACGCCGTCGCTGACTCCGTCCTTGCCGTTGAGTGCTTTGGATACGCTTACGACACTGACTCCCGCTCTTTCGGCAATATCGGATAACCGTACGTTTTTCCGCATGAAATTCATCCTTTCAAAAGCCGTACCTTATTCGGAAATTATAACACTATTGTAGTATGAGGTATTATTTAATGTCAAGGTTTACTTAAATAAATTATTAAAATAATATTTTTTTACCTTTTTATATAATTGCAAAGCTTTGCATTTTGTGTCGTCCGCGGGCATCCGCGCCTTGTTCGGTTTCATCCGGTATTATTATATACAACGTTTATCAGCGAAAGCTGTTGTTAAGGAGCAAAAGTAAAAAATGGAAACTTGAAGCAATTCATGGCATATTATTTAGCTTATGCGAAATTATATATTAAGATTCTACCGAAAAGCATCAAAAAACCGGGTGAAATCCGCGCAAAACGGCGGATTTCACCCGGTTTTATATTGACCTAACCAATTATCTCAATACCATAATTTTCATGTGTAACCCGCGCTATCCGGCGTTTCCCGCGGAACACGAACGGGAACTCCAAAGAGCGAAACGCGTCCGGCGGGCATGGATTCAGCGCCGGCTCATTCCCGTGCAGCCGCAGGCCCGCGAAGCCCTGCACCGCAATCATATACGCGCCGCCCGCCGCCGCGGGATGCGTCCCGCCGATGTATATATTTCCGGCCCAGGATTTTCCGCCGCCGTCCAAATCCGCCCGGGCGGACTTCAAAAAGAGGGGGACGGCCAAATCCGCACGCCGGAAGCAGCAGGCGCCAAGCGCGTACATACATGCGCTGAGGCTGGAACCGTGCTCGGTGCGCGGCTCGTAAAACCGCCAGTTGCGCTCCACCTCTTCATCGGTATATTCCTCCGGGAAAAGATTCATCATAGCAAGCACGTCCGCCTGCTTAATGATTTGTGTGGAGAACGCCACGCCGCCTTGCGTCCCCCAATATTCCCTGGGGTGCCTGAGCCGCGCGCGCACAGTATCGAGCGAGGCGTCCTCCAAAGCAAAATAGCCGTCAAATTGTTCGATGATACCGTCCTTTACGCGCGGCGGGCGGACTTGGCGCCGGACTCCGGCCAGCTCCAGCGCAAACGCCGCCATACGGTTTGTAAAGGCGTTGTTGTCCACGCGCTCAGCCGGGTGTTTTGCCGCACGGTAGTCAGTGTGGGCGATGTAAGGCGGCACCAGTTCAAGTCGTCGAAGCCGACGATGGAGTAATCCTCCGGCACATGCTTGCCACCCTCGTGGATTCCGGCCATAATACCTGCGGCCAAAAGGTCGGCGGTAGCGAATATCGCGGTGAAGTCATCCCGCTGCGCGATGGACATCCGCCGTGATGTGACTCGATTTTTTCTATTAGTGGTTGCTGGCTTTTAATATCGCTAATTAACCAACCTAAAGAATCAAGCTGCGCTAATATGTATAAAACAGATTGTAATTGTAAGTAGAAATGCTACTGCAAAGATTGCTTTTTTATCTATTCGCATAAAGCTCTCCCGCTTTAAGGCATTTGGTTGTGTTCCAAAGTATTCACATATTGCTCTGTACAGATATCTAGCCACATTAGGCCATGTTTCTGCTGTGCCCATAAGTCCTAAATCATTAAGTATATAAAATCCTCTAGCAAGTAAAAATATCGTTCTTTTTCATCATATATATATTGACGAATTTGGCACCCACAAGTATCTAATACATTATTGGCAATACATTCAATTCTTCCTCATCGTAAAACAGCAGATATATTGAATCGGTAACATTGCCGCTCGTAACAATAAGGAGCGCACTCTGCGTATCAGTGATTATACCGCTCCTATGCTTCATTCTAAAGGGCATAACTTTATTAATACCATCAATTGTGTCAAACCATAACTGATACTGATTGTCCTCAATTACAGCATAAACTCCTAAAACCCATCCCCAATCTTGATAGGTACCTGAATAAAATATTACTTTTGAAATCTCCCCATTTTCTATAAAATCATGCTCTATATATGCATGAGGATAAATACGATCAGGGTCAACATCTTGCATACTCCCTATTTCAATTGCAAAATCCTTTTTTTGTGTTTCATCTAATGCTGTGAGTCCCGTAGGAAGCCAAATTAAGCGTTCTTGTTCCCAATCATCAACGGTTTTCATTGCGCTATCATTATTTTCTTTTAAATAAGCGCTATCAGAAGTGCCGCTGTTTACTTCAGGAGTATGTGTAGAAACGCCGATTTCTTCCCATTTGAGCGGAATCGTATCAGATATTTTGTTTGAAAAGATAAAAACAGATATTAATATAACAGCTAATGTTATAATTACCGCTATTTTTATTTTCATCTAAATATATTGACTCCTATCCTCTATTATAACTTTCGTCTCCTGCCTACGCAAAGCCGCAACAACATCAGCCCGAAATGCATCCATGCTTTTGCCATGTATCGGAAACCAGTGGTTTACATCCTGTCGGCCTCTTGTCCCTATGCCGCTAAGAGCGCCTTCGCGATGATCAATCAAAACTCCTTCACTTAGAGGGTTAAGACCAAACTCCTTACATAAGTATACACAAAGTCTAATCGCTTCTTTATAGACAGAATTGAAGTATTCAGAACCTTGTCGATCGTCTTCACATATTTCAAATCCGATATGTGTTGTATTTGCTGAGCCGTTAGCTCCGCTACCGGCGTGCCAAGATTGTATATTCCACGGCATTGTTTGATATGTTGCTATATCTCCAGCTAGTACCGCGTTAAAACAAAACAACGCATAAAAAAGCCAGAGGAACGACACCTAATAAAGGGGCGTCAGAAATGCCAAAGAAAAAGTACGCAGTAAAACTAAGCGAAACCGAGAAAGGAAACCTAAAAAAACTGACAACAACAGGCAAAGCCAGTGCACAAGAGATTAAACGCGCGAACATACTGTTGG
>Ga0099364_10002508_pt1 | contig 29185 bp, 24 predicted proteins | sample TergutTh196P3_FD_73070 | JGI IMG/M metagenome (GOLD analysis project Ga0099364, IMG submission 73070) | Microcerotermes parvus P3 segment gut microbial communities from Pointe-Noire, Republic of the Congo - Th196 P3 | ecosystem: Host-associated > Arthropoda: Insects > Digestive system > Gut ...
TTACCGGTTTGACTAACGGCACGGAATATACTTTCAGGGTACGGGCGGTTAATGAGGCAGGCGAGGGAGCTGAAAGAACCCAGACAGCCACGCCTCGTTCCGTTCCGGGGCAGGTCGCCAGCTTCACCGTAACACCGGGAGACACTCAGGTGGTGCTGATATGGACTGAGCCTGGGAACACTGGAGGATCGGCTATTACCGAATATCAGGTTACCAGGGATAACTGGACAAATATTGAGACATTGGATGCAAATACCAGAACCTATACGTTTACCGGTTTGACTAACGGCACGGAATATACTTTCAGGGTACGGGCGGTTAATGAGGCAGGTACGGGAGATGAAAGATTAGTAAGCGCTGTACCCCGCACCACACCAGGTGCAGTAGGCAGCCTTACGGCCACAGCGGGCCCCGCGCGGGTAGACCTCTCATGGACGGCGCCAGCGAATGATGGCGGGGCGGAAATCAGCGGGTATCGTGTATCCAGGGATAACGGTGCGAACTGGACATCGGTTACCGGCAATACCCATACTGTCACCGGTTTGACCAACGGCCAGCAATACACCTTTATAGTACATGCAGTAAATGCGGCAGGTGATGGAGAACACAGCCAAACACAGGCTACCCCCAATAATATCTACCTTATTAGGGGGGGAACAGGTGCACCAACTTTTGATTTCACCACAACTGTGGCCGGCCAAACCCTGCCTCAACCCGGAAACCTTCAATCGTTGATTGACTCCATAAGAACCCATGCAAACACTGCGGATGTTATTCTGGAATTTACAGGTGCCAACTCAGCCCTGACCGTTAATCAGGGAATCACCTTTGAAAATGCTACGCCTGCATGGGGGGCTATTACTTTGAGGGGCCACATTATAACAACTGAAAGAATAAATGTGCTTGGGAATGTTTCCATTACCAACACGGCAACTATTTCTGGCTCCCCGGCTATATACCATAACTCCACAGGCACATTAACAATTAATGGCGGTGTGATTACTGGTTCTACTGCTCACCCGGCAATCCGTATTGTTAATGCCGGGCTTGTAAGAATTACCGGTAATGCTGATGTCAGATCAGCAGTAACCACTGCCAGTATTGACAATGGAACCATTGTTCTGGATCATGCAAATGCACGGCTGCTTATTGAAGAAAATGCCAGGGTGGAAAACAGGGCTGTACTAAATTATAACAATGGTGCATATGCTATAGCAATATTAAATCTTTCTTCTGTTTTAGATGATGCAGTGGAAATTACCGGCGGCGCTGTTCATTCTGCGAGCGGCACAGCAATCATGAATACTGCCGGGGGCCGCATAAATATTTCCGGTACAGCTCAAATTTCATCGTCAGGTAATACCGTAACCAGATCAACCATCTCACTTATTCAAGAGGCAAGGCTTTACATGAGCGGCGGCAGGGTGGTAAGAACAGATAATACTGCATCTCCATTTTTTGATTTCGCTATAGCAAACGGTTCGAGTAATAACAACGCTATTGTTATTTCAGGCGGCACCGTTGAAATAGGTAATAGCAGTGCAATTAATATAACAGGAAGCGGCCGCACCCTTATAAGGGGAACAGCACACATAAAATCGGCTGGTACCAGTGAGCCAACCATCCGTATGCCTAATCCAACCAATAGGGGGAGGTTGGAAATTGAAAGCGGTATAGTGGAGAATACCGGCGGCGGTCAGGCAATCGGTATAATTGCTGGAGATCACGACATAATTATAAATGAAGATGATCCTCCATTGCCTGAGATTAGGCCGCCCTTTGAGCAGCCTTAGGCCTTTGCGGCTTTTACCTTGCTCAGTTCTGCAACGGTTTTGACAAGATCCTTGTCTTTGCTTATTTCGCTCATCGAAGCGGGAAGCCGGTAGGTCCAGTTAAAATCGTTGTCGGTTCCCGGCACATTAACCCGTTCCGAGGCAGGGTCTGCGGCGTACCACTTATTGGAAAGGTGCAGCAGATCCTGAATTTGAAAAACACGGAAGCGGGAGCGCGCCGATGCGGTTTTGGCAAGAATAATTTTTGCTGTGCCGGGATTGTATACTTTAGGCAGGGAGGGAAAGCCTAAAAAGCCGGCAAACTGCTCCTGATTGGCTTCGTTTTCCCACCAATCGCGGACGGTGGAACTGTCATGTACCGCAGGGGCACAAACCGAAAGTTCCGGATATTCATCAAAGGGGATGTAGGGCTGATCCGGTCCATCCCAGTTGCGATGCCAGCGCACCACGCGCAGACCGAGAATTTTAAGCCTGGTAAGTACCTTGGGTACACAGGCCGGAACAGCGCCAAGATCTTCTGCACAGGGCAGCATGGATGATGACTCGGCAAGTATTGTCATCAGCTTTTTACCGCGGGCTTCCCAGATTTTTTCAGATTTTACCATGCGTTTATGCAGCAGCTCTTCAAGGTTGTGCTTTTCTTCATCATTGAGCGAATGATAGGCCCGGGAATCCTTGTAATACCAGACAGGAAAAAATTTTCCTTTTTCATATTCAATAAAAAGCCGGTCCTGCCATGCCTTGAATAAAAACTTACGGCAGGATGGATGCAGGCCAAGAGCATCAATATCCTTTTCGCCCTTGATTTTTTTCTTGAACAGCCACAGCTCCTCATTGCCTACCCTATCAAGCGCTTTGGAAAACACTTTTTTTCCTGCTGCGGCAATGTCGTCATCGCAGTAAGGTTCCCCTGCGGAAAAATTATCACAGATAGCGTTTAGCAGTTCCCCGGTAGGGATATGAGGCTGTGTTATCCAGCGCATGCGGCTCTTGTCAAAACCGATTTTTCGTAAATCGCCGTTCGTAATCGGCATGTAGGGAACATATCTCCCCAGGGCGGAAGAATAGTTGCGAAGGGATGAAGCCCAGATACGGAAAAACCCTAGTACATGATCAATACGGTATGCCTGGTAGTATTTACCCGCAACGGCAAGCCGCTGTTTCCACCATGCATAACCGTCCTTTTCCTGCGCCTCCCAGTCATACAGAGGAAAACCCCAGTTCTGACCATCAGGGCTGTACATGTCCGGCGGCGCTCCGGCGGAAAGGTTTTGGTTAAAAATTTCCGGGTGTGCCCAGACATCGCAGCTATCGTCATTCATCAGGATGGGCAGATCCCCCTTAAGGATGATACCTGCATCGGCAACAGCCTGTGCGGCAGCGCTGAATTGCTTATCAAGCGCTTCCTGCAGCCACACCCAGAACAGGTGTTCTCCCCGAAGCTTGGAATCCCCCCACAGCGCTGCAATCTCATCTGTGCTTATCTGACGGCACTCGGTCCATTCTTTCCAGCTTTTTTCTTCGTTATGTTCCTTGAGCCTGCGGTACACTGCGTATGCTTTGACCCAGGAATTTGCTTCAATCCAATCGCCAAGCTCTCCCCCCTTGATGGCTTTTTTCTCAATAAGGGATTGGCTTGCCGTATAAATCTCCCGCAGAAGATCCATTTTGGCTTTAAGAACATTATAATACGAAAACCTCGTCTGTCCTCCCAGTTCCGTATCGATAGCTGCCGCCTTTCTTTTGAAATCAGCCGCTTCAGGCAGATCGCCGATACGCAGGTACAGGGGATGCAAAGCAAAAGCGGTCAGACTGAAGTACGGCGAACTTTGGTAGCCCGTATCGTTCACCGGCAGCAATTGAATAAGGCCTATCTTCATTTTTTTGCATAATAGCGCAAATTCACCGAGATCGGGGAATTCCCCCACAGCAGTGGATTTGCTGCCCCGTAAAGCGCCCACCGGAATAATAGTACCCAACAAACGTGTTTTTTTCATTAAATGCCCCCTGTCATGTCAGATTATAATGCAAGCAGATAGTACTGGCAATAACTTTAGAGCCCAAGTATACTAAAAATATGAAAACGCTGGTTTTTGGATCATTAAACATTGATTTAGTCTATACGGTGGATCATATTGCCGCTCCCGGCGAAACCATTGGCAGTACATCGCTGACAAAAAGCGCCGGCGGCAAGGGGGCAAATCAGGCGGCTGCCCTTGCCAAGGCGGGAATTCCGGTGGTTATAGCAGGGAAAATCGGCAGCGATGGGGAATTTCTGGCAGAACTCCTGGAATCTTACGGTGTTAATACCAGCGGAATAATCAGATATGACGGAGCAACCGGGCATGCGATCATTCAACTTGATGCAAACAAGCAGAATTCCATCCTCCTATACCCCGGAGGCAATGGTGCAATCACTGCCCACGAGGTGAAAACCGCCTTAAGCGGATATAGTACGGGCGATTTGATAGTATTGCAAAATGAAATATCCTGCCTGTACGAAATTATTGTCCATGCCAAAGAAAAAGGAATGCGCATTTGTTTAAATCCCTCTCCGTGCAGCGGGATAATAACCACACTTCCCCTTGAGCTTGTCGATATTTTTTTTGTAAATGAAATTGAAGGCGCCATTCTTGTATCTGAATCCCAGGATGCCCCGCTGCCGCATGTATTGGACAAACTTACCGGTCGTTTCCCCGCCGCGGAAATCATCCTCACTGCCGGCAGGGACGGCGCATACTATGGCTGCGGTACCTACCGCGCCAAAGGCGACATTGTTGCTGCTCCGGTAGCAGATACAACCGGCGCCGGCGATACATTTACCGGTTATTTTATCGCAGCCCGTGAAAAAGGCATGGAAGTTCCACAGGCTTTGGCCCTTGCCTGCAAAGCTTCATCCATTACCGTTTCCCGTTTCGGAGCAATGGAATCGATACCGATGGCTTGCGAAGTGTTTGCAGAAAATTATTAGTTTGCCGAGGTAAACACAAATATCGCCGGAACTACCTCATTGCTTAGTCTCTGGTATTCCCTTGTTTGGTGTGCGATAAAGCCTAAAAACAATTGCTTTTTTTCGGGATACGTATCTGCCAGTTCCATGCATCGTTTGGTGATATTTTTCAGTTCAATTTTAAATTCTTCGTCCAATCCCGAAACATCATCGCATGTATCGTCATCTGCAACGATATCAATGAGCTGCATGCCGGCGCTTTCTGACTGTTTCAGTATATCTTCCATCCGCAGGATATCAGGATGGGGATGTGCATTATAATCGGCATGAACATATGCGTCGTTAATAATGATAATGCCATTGTTGTTCAAATGCGGTTTCAATTGTGTTAATGTGTCATGGTAATTGCCGAATACCGGCCCTATTGCGCCTAAAACAATGACATCGTATGTTCCCAGGGCCGGCAATCCGGATCGAATATCATTGGTTTCAAAAATACATAGATCGCTAACATTATATTCCACGGCTTTGCTGCGGGAAAAAACCACAAAGTCTTCCAGGGCATCTATACCCAGGCAGGTACATTGCAATTCTTTTGCAAGCTGTATGGAAACAGCGCCTTTGCCTGAGCCTAAATCCAGGACAGTCAGGCCGGAATGATTAGTATGCTTGGTAATAATAGCAATAATTTCATCCGGCGGAGTACCTATGTCCCAAAAATCCTGCAGGATATAGGGTATATAAGGTAATAATGAAATATCATTGACATCCAGTGCGGTGACAATACATTCTTCAACAGATTTTTCAGCCATAGCAGCTTGCAATGGCATTTTCAAAGGCATCAAGCTGAGGGGGAATAAGGGCTATGGGGTCTACCTTTTTCTGCAGGGAACGAAACACATTCGGCACAGCGATAACCTGACCGGTAGCCTTGCGAACCATGTCAATGTTTTTTGCATAATGCCCGGTTGCAAGTACCACGGTATGGGTATGCCCTTTCCAGTCCTGGGCTGCGGCGGTCTGCCTGGCAGCGGCAAAGGCAACGGCGGTATGAGGATCGATGTGCTGGTGATATGTTTTCCATACATATTCAATGGTTTTAAACGTTAATTCGTCGCTGATCGAAGCGGGGTGTACCATGTTACGCATAACGGCAGGAGCTTCACCGTAAAACGATTCCAGGCGGCTGAGGTTTGATGGTATGCTCACATCCAGCGCGGGGGAGCTGGTGGAAACAAGGGGTTTGGGGAAAAAGGGTTTGCCTTTGATAAAATCGCCCAGGGCATTATTGGAGTTCATGGCGGCAATGAAGGCGTTAACCGGCATTCCGAACTTCCAGGCATACAAACCGGCAATGAGATTGCCAAAACTTCCGCAGGGAACACTGAAAGCCAGAGCGCCGGAAAGATATTTTTTAATCTTAATAAAGGCATACAAATAATAAAAAGCCTGGGGCAGCAGGCGCCCCGGATTAATCGCATTGGCACTGGTAATATTATAGCGGACAGAAAATGACAAATCACTGATAGTTTCGTTAACGAGACGCTGGCAGTCGTCAAAGGTCCCGCGCACCTGAATGGGTATGATATTTCCGCCATGAGAAACAAAATGGGCAGGGTCCAGACCTCGTACCGGTCCCGGCGGGTACACTAAAACAACACTGATATCTTTTCGTTTTCTAAATGCGTGGGCAATGGAAACACCGGTGTCGCCTCGTACCGCAGCAAGAACCAGTGATGGTGTACGTTTCTTGTACAATTCCTCCATCACCGCGGCAAGAAAAGCGATACCAAAGTCCTTAAAAACTCCGGTAGGACCCTTGTAGAGGTTCAGCAGTGAAAAATCATCATCCAGCCTGATAAGTTCGGGCTCAAAATTAAAAGCACTTTCTGCTATCCGGGCTGCCGACAGGGGGTTAAGTTCTCCTTCCAGCAGGCTTGGCGTAACCGCCGCAACAAGGCCGGGAAAATCGATCTGCTCGTCCATGTAAAGAAAAAGCTGCCGGATGTCCATTGCCTTATCAGGAACAAAGAGTCCCCCGTCATGAGGCAGGCAGCCAAGTACCGCATCTTTAAAAGAAACCGTTTTATCGGCAGTGTGAGATTTCGTTGAACGGAACTGCATTTCTGTCAACTATACCAAATGCACCGGACTGGGACTAGACCTTAACCACCTGTCCTCTTTTTCATTGCATCTTTGAATATCTGGTCGGCATCGAGTTTTGTATCAATGCCAAATACCGGAACGACGCCGGCGTCGTTAACACTGCGGAACAATGCGCTAGGCCGCTCGCTGTAGGCCCAGCTGGTTTCGCTGTTTACCAGATGATCAAGGACTGTTGCTGTTGAAAGCGCAAAGAAAATAAGAGCAGCATTGTTGCGCTTGCCGGGACCAAGCAGTACATCCAGGCGTTTTGATACGGGATTAGGCACTTCAAAATTATATTGCTTCCAGGGGTTTTCAATGCCGTCGCAGATTACTTTAGCCTCCGCTCCTCCCCTCTGCTTTCCCTGTTCAATTCCGGCTGCAATCAGCGTGAGGTATTTACGGAAATTCCGTACCTCGGAATAAACAGCAACGGTATCCTGTTTTTGGAAGGGCGGAGGGCCCAGAGACTCAAATTTATAATAAGGCAGAAAGTACAGGCGCCTGGCCCAATGCAGTTCATTGAGGGTTCGCTTGGCATAGGGGGAAGATCTGGTTTCGGTTGATTGTTCCAATATCCGGCAATACTCCGTCAGGCGGGGCAGGTATTCTTTGGAAAAACCATCATCAATATATTGCCGCCAATGGGTTATTGTTTCGCCGATCAATTCGCTTGCCGGAGTACGTTTGCCGTCCGGCCCGACAACCAGCCCGAATGTCACATAACGCAAGCCAACACAGATATCCTCCAGGATATGCATCAGTACAGCTACCTGCTGCAGGGGATCGGTGGCTGGAATTAATTCATACCCCCGCCGCAGCCCGTATACATTGACAAAATAGGGGTACATATCGGGACACTGTGCCAGCTTGTCCCATCCAGCTTCAGGAAACAGGCTTTCCAGGGCACTCAAGCCGTGAATCTGCGCCTTTTTTTCCGCTTGTGCTGCCACTTCCTTCTTTTTCCGTTCAATTACTTCAGGATCGTTGGGATCTTCACCTTCTTCACCGGAACCCGCTTTTTCCGCTTCCTGTTCTTTTCTGATATCCTCCTGGATTGATTCAAGATTGTCTGTTTCTTCCTGATCAGAAGTAAAAGCCTGGGGTTTAATCTGCTCGCTTTCCAGTGTTCCGATAAAAACCATAAAGCGGCGGCGGCGCTCGGTAAACAGCAACTCGTAGGGAATCCAGCGATCCGAGATAAGTTTCATGATCAGAGGATACAGGCCGTAATGCACATCGCGGCGGACTTCGGCATAAGAAGTCAGGGCTACACGGACAAGGTCCTGATTTTTTTCCTTTGGCTCCGACGGATTTTCAACATAAATTAATTTGTACAGGAGTTTGTACGCACCCTTGATATGGGTATCCATCGAAAGTTTTTCAAGGATGAACAGAGGTTTGTACACAAGACGCATGATTTCTGCAAACTCGGTAACACGTGCTGCACGCGGATGAGCCTGCAGTTTGGTCATTTCCGATTCAATCCGCTCAATGTTCCAGTGGCGGATAATATCAAGAATATTGTAGGCAAACGATGATGTTTTCTTCATCCGTTCGCTGCGCCGGGCATTATTCCGGGGGAAGAGGCTCCTGGTTGCTGTAACAAGCTGCTCAATTTTGCTGTAGTAGCGGTTCATTTTGCGGGTAACAAACCTCGGATTAACATAATCTGCCGGTTCGCCCACAATTGACAGGGTAGAAATAAGTACCTGCAGTGAATTTTTAATTTCAAAATCAAACTGAGCGGCATAGCGATCCATCTTTACCCGCTCAAAATATGATGTTTTGAGCATAGCGGATGGATCATCACCGGGATTAATGCTTTCGCCGAGGCTGCTGGTTTCATCTTCCTCTTCATCCATACCGGCAATCTCTACGACACGCCGTGGGCGTTTTCCCCTGCGGCCGGGAATTGCCAGTTCCACGGTTTCACGCTTGGCGCGGTTAATATGTTTTCCTTCCCGCATACCGGCATCTTTTTCCATGCCCACTTCGCCGCCAAGAATCTGAGCCATCCGCTTTGCTTCAGCATCGTCGAGATTGCCAAGCTTCCCCCGTACCCGGTTAAGCTCTCCCGGTTCATAAATTGCATTTGGTTTTTTTGCCATAATTACACCCGCATATAAAGTTTTTCGCCTGTGCCCCACTGGTTTCGCACTTGAATGTTCTCTTCATCAGCGCTGACCAGCATACCGTTATAATAGCCTGTAGCAATATTAAAATCACTGTTGGCAAACAGAAAATTCATGTTTAACCGCTTTGGTTCCCTGGGAGTAAAAACCAGGTCCACCATGCCGTCCAGGTCCTGTATAACCCACTCCGATTCCGGATTAGTGGACATGGTAATTCGTACCGGAGGCAGGGGAGTAAGGGTTCCGTTTACCCATAAGGCATTTTCATTATTTTTACGGTTTTCCCTTGCCTGGTTTTCCACAATATGAAACCCAAAACGCCGGCCTTCCTCGTCAAATCCCATGCCGCTGCAGTATGTTCCCCTGAGGCGATAAGGAAAAAACCCCTTGTAATCACGGAAAAGACCCGTGCAGCGTGCCGGGTCAAGGCTGATGTGCTTTCCGTCAAGTACTATATCTCCCCTGACTGAGGTGATGGCCTTGAGCGCATACATGTTCCGCTGGCCGGAAAAATTCAAAGAAACCGCAAGCGGTGTGGTTTCCCGGCTGTTCATGTTAAAAGTTATATCAGCGGTAAAAGCAGGCTGCCTCTTCGTCGCTGCAATATCAATATCAAGGCTGATGGAATCTGCGTTCAGCCAGGTGTGGATACGAATAAAAAAACGGGCGGACCGGCATTCTACCGAACCGTGGGCAAGCCTGCGGGGGAGTTTCCAGGAATTACCGGGCATCATTTTATGATACAAAAAGGTTTCCCCGCTTTCCTTGTTACACACATGAATAAAGGCAAGCTGGAACAGCTTAAAGTTACCAAGAATGGTTTCGAGGATAAAGCGATCGTCCTGTATACTAAAACCTTCCCATTCCTTAATCCGTAAGTCCTTGAGCCATCGGGGAAGCGGACAGAGGTAGGGCCGGTTTATATCCAGGAGATTTACCTGGCCGAAAGCAGTGTTCCAGGTTCCTGTCAAAGGCATTCCGTTTTCTATAGGCGAGGCCCGGGGAACCATTATTTCCCTAGTATACATGAATGATACAATCCTTCTATTATTGTCGGCATTTTAACCCTAAATCCTCACCTGGGGTGTCCTGATAATGCCATACCGGCATGGAAAGTCCTGAAGAAAAGGGGTTGGCACGCTGAAAGTCGGGCAGCCAGTCGCTGCCGGTTACAAAATCCTGGCAAAAACCGTCTTCAATACCGAATTCCTTAAGCCATCCGATGACCGTATCGTATTCCTGCCTGGCCACATAGCGCCCGGGACCCACGCGGCCCATTATATTGGCGGTAATCGGCGTATATTGGCTCATTAACGAAAGCCGGGCGCCGCCAGCCCTTCCGGCGGCATTATCGGCGAACCAGCGCAGGACAGAACGGGTAGATTCCAGGCGGCCGGGGAGAATTAAGTGACGGATAATGACATCGCACGATTCGGCAAGCATCCACCGGATTGCCCTGCATGCCGCACGGGGATAATCCGGCGCATTGAAATATTGTGCGGCAAGGCTGCTGTCCAGGGTTTTCAGGTCAGGCAGCCAGGTGCCAATGCAGCCGGCCACCAGTTCCAGGGATTCAATGCCGTCATAGCCGGACGAGTTCCACAATGCGGGGATGTGCAAACCGGCGGCTGCGGCTGCTTCCAGCCCTCGGGCAATGGCAGGGGCTGCGTGGCTGCCGGTAACAATATTGATATTTTCCGCACCCCTTTCCTGGAGATCAAGGCATATGGCCGTAAACTCCTCGGTAGAAACGGTCCTCCCCAACGGCTGCCCGCCTGGCGAAACTTCCGCTCCGGACGATATTCCACCTCCCGAAATTTGCCAGTTTTGACACAGGGGGCAGCCCAGATTGCAGCCGCTGATAAAAATCGTACCGGAACCGTGATTACCGCTTAAGGGCGGCTCCTCACCGGAATGCAGCCCGGCAAAGGCAATTCTCAGATCCGCACCTTCCTTACAGCGGCCCGGGCCAGCATGACGGTTAATACCGCAGGCACGAGGGCACAAGCGACAGTTGGCATAATAATCCATCCAATTAACCATACCACAATCACTGCTTCATTGACACATTACCGCCGCCTCATTACATTAACCTTATGAGTGAGTATATAATTGACGGAGGATGCCCCCTCAATGGCACAATAAAGGCCAGCGGTAATAAAAATGCCGCCCTGCCCTGCATTGCCGCTGCCCTGTTAACTGACGGACCGGTTGTACTGAGAAATATCCCGGAAATTGAAGATGTCCAGGTGATGCTTGAAATTTACACCGCTCTGGGAGGAAAGGTTGAAACGCTGGAGTCCAATACTTTCTGTCTGCAACTGGGCGACATACATTCTTCGGCGATACCTGTAGAACTGGCAAAGAAGATTAGGGCCTCAATTCTTTTTGCCGGCCCGCTCCTTGCAAGAACAGGCAAAGCAATACTGCCCCCGCCCGGAGGAGATGTCATCGGCAGGCGGCGGCTGGATACCCATATTATCGCCCTTACCGAGCTGGGGGCAAAAGTAAAAACAAACGATACCTTTGTCTTCAGCGCAAGATCACTCAAAGGAGCCGATATTTTCCTGGACGAAGCATCAGTTACCGGGACCGAAAACGCCATTATGGCAGCAGTGCTTGCAAAAGGAGAAACGATTCTCACCAACGCTGCCAGCGAACCCCATGTGCAGGATCTCTGCCGGATGCTTGTTTCTATGGGCGCGCGCATTGAGGGCATAGGTTCAAATATACTCACCATCACCGGGGTTAAGCGTCTGTCGGGATGCGATTTTACCATTGGCGCCGATTTCATGGAGGTAGGCTCTTTTATCGGGCTTGCCGCCGCAACGGGTGGGAGCCTGCGCATCGAAGGGGTGCGCCCCCAGGATGTACGCCCCACCAAAGTTGCTTTTGGCAAGCTGGGAATCGTCTGGGCGCACGAGGGGACGATCATTCATGTTCCCAAAAATCAGCAATTGGAAGTTAACTGCGACTTGGGCGGCATGATACCCAAAATTGATGATGCACCCTGGCCGGGCTTTCCCCCTGATTTAACGAGCATTATTACCGTTGTTGCCACACAGGTAAAAGGAACGGTGTTAATCCACGAAAAAATGTTTGAATCGCGGATGTTCTTTGTTGACAAGCTGATTGCCATGGGGGCGCGGATCGTGCTCTGCGATCCTCACCGGGCGGTGGTTTCCGGTCCAACAAAGCTGCGCGGCTCGGATCTGATCAGCCCCGATGTCCGTGCAGGCATGGCGATGCTCATCGCAGCCATGTGTGCCGAGGGAAGAAGTGTTATACGCAATGTTTACCAGATTGAACGCGGCTATGAACACCTTGTGGAAAGGCTTTCCGCTCTGGGTGCACAAATTACCAGGAAAACACCGTTTCTGGGAACTTAGCCCTTAATCCGCTTAATCGACACAGCTTTGCCTGTTTCTATGTCAATTTCCGCAATAATACCCTGCACTTCTGCGCTGTCCCTGTCATCTGCCGCCGGTTCCATCCGGTACAGAACCTGCTTGCGCGCTCTTTCAAGACAAATACGGGCATCCATACCGATGACGCTGTTCGTTATCCCGGTCATGCCCAAATCGGTGACGTATGCCGTCCCCCGTGGTAAAATACGCTCATCTGCCGTCGGAACATGGGTATGAGTTCCGGCAAGCAGGGCGGCCCGGCCGTCAAGGTGGTAAGCCAGGGCTTCTTTTTCACGGCTTGATTCGGCATGGAAATCCACAATGATGACAGGGAAAAAACCGTGTGTCCGGGGATTATCGTCAGGATTGTAAATATTATGAATGCTCGACGCTGAAATATTCAGACTGTTGATAATATTATCAAAAAAGCGGAAGGGACAATCTATGGGCGTCATGTATTCCCGGCCCTGCATGTTAATAATGACATAGCTAATCCCGGCTTTTTCCGCACACAGCCAACCCCGGCCAGGTGAACTGCTGGGATAATTAGCCGGACGGAGTATGTGATCATCGGTTTCCAGGGTATGCCAGAAATCACGTTTTTCCCATACATGGTTACCCGATGTCACCGCATCCGCCCCGCTGGCAATTATCCGCTTAAGGACGGCATCCGTCATGCCAAAGCCATCAGCCGCATTTTCACCGTTTACCACGACAAAATCCACTGCATGGTCTTTGATGATTTGAGACAGGGATTTTTCCAGCACCTTAAGCCCCGGCTCGCCGACGACATCGCCAATCATCGCTGCACGCACGGTTTTCATGGATCTTTTACCGGTAATCAATCTTATTAAGTGTTACAACCGCCGAGTCCCCGGAATCGCTATAGGCATCACCATCGCCTATAGCCATTACACTTGCAGTAAGGGATGTTGCCATCACCTCTGTTCTTGAATTGGTCTGCGGCATCAGCCAAATGGTAAACGAAGTAGCTCCGGTGAATGTAACAAAACCATTGCCCCTGTTCGTAATGCCGCTTTCGGCGGTGTCGCTGTCTGCTTCAGCTCCTGCGTGATTGGTAGCCGTTTGTGCTGCCGTGTTGACAATTCTGTTTCCGGAAGCACAACCGATACTCGTTGTGGTAATGACATATCCGCTTGCATGGTCAACAGCATCCCAGGTGACGGTCATCAGGCGGCCGGAAACAGAAATGCTCACATTGGCAGGAGCGGCAAGCTGGACAGCCGATGAAGACGATTCGTTTCTGCTGCTGCGGCGGTCGCATCCACTCAGGTTTGCCATTAATCCCAAACAAAGCGTAAACAGCACTATCATACAAAAATATCTGCTCATGTAAACATTCTATCGGTCATACGGGGGTGTCAGTCAAGGGTCGATTTACATTACAATACTGCTGTGCAGGTATTACCAACAAACAGTGCAAACGCCGGCAAGCATGAAGGGGTTAACTCCGCAAAAACCGCTTCCGGAAAAAACACCGTACCGCTTCCGGGGGCGCAACCGGCAGGAGTGCTGCCCGCAGGAACGCCATCTGTTCAGGCCGCCCCTGCCGCGCCCTTATCAATGGCCGCCCTCATTGCCGCATCGGGGCTGCCGGCAGACAATCTTTCGGCTGCAATTATTTCGTTTGCACGGTTTTTTTCCCTGCCCCTCAAGCCTGAGTTAATGGCGGCAATACGCCGGCAGGCAATTACCCAAGTACCGTCTGAAGCCCCGGCTCCGACAGAAACAACCGGGGCAGCAGAAACAGCGGCCAGGACCCGGCAGGCATTTTCGCTGGCGGCAGCAGCGGCTGAAAGCAAAGGTGTAGAACTAAGCCGGAAAGGGCTTGAAGTATATGCACAGGCGGTAACTCCCCATTGGCGGCGGCGCGATTCCCGGGACAATGAGAGACAGCATGAGCAGGAAAAAGGACCTCCACTCCCAAAAACCGAGACCTTGACCGCCGGTGAGCTTAAGAACATGGCGCTCAGATCAATGGAAATCGATCCCCTGTTAGCAATACTCAACAGACTGCCGGATAAAAATGGGAGGCGCTGGATTGTACTTCCGTTAAAAATCGACAGTAATATCCGTATAACGCTGCGAATCCTGCTTGAAGGGGAAAATTCAGCCGATAATAAAGTAAGCCACATGGTTGTGGATATATTTGAAAACGGTGAAACACAGCGGCGCTGGCAGTTTGCGGCAGATTCAGCGGGTAATACCATACAACAGCTTGCTGTGTGTATCCGGCCTGAACTGCCGGCCGGACAACGGGCACAATTACTTGGCGAACTGGCAGATCTTATGGGTATTCCACCAAAGCGAATTTCCATACATAGCTTTGAGTGGGACCACAGAAATGATCTATTGCACTCTGTAAACGAGGCGGTGTAATATGAGAAAAAGAAAGCTGGCATCCGCAATTGGCTATTCACCACAAGACCCTGCACCGCAGCTCCTGGCTTCGGGCAGGGACAGGGAAGCAGAACAAATTATTGCTATAGCAGAAGATGCCGGAATAGCAGTAATGGAAGATGCGGCGCTTGCGGCAATGCTGGATACCAGTGTCCAACCGGGAGATTTTATTCCAACCTGGTGCTGGGAGGCAGTCGCACAAATTTTAGTTGTTGTCAGCAAGGTAAGGATGTAAGTGGAAATATGAAAAACATTGCGGCACATCTCCTGAAGCCGGGGATGCTTTTTTCCAAACCGGTATATATTGATGAAAGTAATATCTTTGTCCCTGCAGGAATCCCTATCAGAGAAAAAGATCTGGAAAACCTTAAGGCCATGGGAATCGAAACAGTAAAAACGAACGGTATTCCCAGCTTCGTTGATACCACCGCAGAAGCCCGTCCGGAAAAAACGGCGAAAGCAGTCCGGGAGGCCGTTGAGGACCCGGAGCACCCGCATGAAATGTCAATGCCCGGACCGCACTATGTACCGGATAAAGAACCAGAAAAAGAAAATTTGATTCCTTCCTTTCAGGAAACCCCGGAAAACAAAGGCGCTTATCGCACATATATGCAGCTTATCGAACGGATGAACATGGAACTTTTACGGTTGTCCTCACGGGAAACCATTACTGCCAATCATTCCATCGGCACCATCAGCGCACAGATAATGCAGGTAGTACGAAACCAGCGGGAACAGTTTGTTGGTTTTATTCTGGGCGCCGATGTCAAAGGCTTTGACATGGCAAAAAGCGCGGTAAACTGCGCGATTCTTGCCGCCCTGATGGCCAAGGAACTCAAGCTGCCCCACCACAAAACCCTCAACATAATCATCGGCGCACTCCTGCATGATTCGGGAATGCTCAGGCTTCCCAAGGAAATAACCGAAAAACGCGGTGAGCTGTCCGAAGCTGAACGCCAGCGCATGCGTAACCATCCTGTTCTTGCTCATCGAATCGTTACGAAGGAACTTAATTACCATGACGAAGTTGGCGAAGTTGTTCTGCAGCACCATGAGCGCTGGGACGGCCAGGGCTACCCGCATGGGCTTACCGGCGATTTGATTGACAAGGGCGCCAGAATCGTATCCATCGTTGACGCATTTGAAGCCATGGTCAGTCAAAAATCCTACCGTAATCCCATGGTAGGCAACCAGGCAATAAAAAACCTCCTGGCCGATAATTCCCGACGCTTTGATCCCGACCTGCTCAAAGCATTTGTCAATATAATGGGGATATATCCCATCGGTTCCATCGTCCTTTTGAACAACGGTGTTGTAGCGCGGGTTTCGGAGACACGGGCCGATGCCCCCTTGCGCCCCAAGGTAAGCGCTTTGATAGACGAAAATAAAAAACCTGTTAAGGATGATAAAAGTGCTGTTATTGACCTGCTCCAAAGAAAAAGCCTGTATATAACTAAACCATTGAGTATCAAAGAGTTTTCAGAACTCAATGCATGATGATGCGGTCAGCCGCGGAAAAAAAGGCGAAGAGCAGGCGGTACAAACGCTAGAAGCAGCAGGTCTGTCCATAATCACCCGCAATTTCCGTTCCAAGACAGGTGAAATCGACATTATAGCCCTGGATGGTGAAACCCTGGTATTTGCCGAAGTAAAAGCATGGTCGGCGTATAGCATGGAAAACTTAACATACAGTCTCAACATTAAAAAGCAGCGCAAAATCATAGAAACAGCTAAGTATTTCCTTTCCATCCATCGACAATATTATGGGAGGGCGATTCGTTTCGACGTTGTTTTTGTTGGTAAAGAGGCGGTTACCCATCTTGCATCTGCCTTCATGGAGCGTATATGATGACTATTGAACAGACAATGAGTTCCTCAAAGCTTGAGCGGCTGCGTCAGCGTATAAATGATAAAGATTATATGTATGCGGCGATACAGAGGCTGGCCCTGGTTTTGAGTAACGAATTGATCGATATGTCTCAAAGCGGAGGGAGCTACAATGAGCGGCAGCGGAAAAGGCGGAAATAACCGGCGCAAGCCTTTTAAACGCCGTGGCTGGGAAAACGCCCAGTCACGGACGCGTACCCCTGGTGGAGACGACCAAAAAAACGATGTCAAGAACCGCAAGCTGCACCACGATCGTCCCAAGTGGATCCCTCCCCAGGCCCCTGCTCTTATCCTGCCTGATGTTACCTGTATCTGGTGCGATACACCTGTCAAAGATATCACCTCTGCCATTGCCGACCCTGAAACCGGAAAACCAGTACATTTTGACTGTGTTATGAACCGGATTACCGAAAGGGAGACCCTCGAATCAGGCGATACGGTTAGCTACATAGGAGGCGGCCGCTTTGGAATAATCCACTACAACAACCCGCCGGATACCAGAGATTTTACAATAAAAAAAATATTTGAATGGGAGAAAAAGGAAAACCGCTCAGAATGGCGTGTAACGATCAGCGATCATTTCACGGTAACCTGAAAAACATAATGGATATAGATATCAGCCTCGATCACGAGGAGGCAAGAGAAAGATTTTTAACAAACCCAAAGGTAATCAACAGCCAGGATATCCTCAAGGATATAGGGGCTTTGGATTTTATCGACAGCCTGGTAAGCGAAATACATAATTATAAAACCCTCCTTGCCAGGGGCCTGGATATTTTTAACCGTACGAGCATTGATGAGATAATGGATGCCACTGTATGGCAGATCTCAGATCAGTTTCTTCCGTCGTTTATTGCCTTTCTCTGGAAACCCATTCAAAACCGCCCGGATATAACCATCAGGGCCTACCGGGACAACAAACCCATAGACCTTGATCTCAAAATCGAAAATATCACGATGCTGGAGTCATTTTTTACCAAATTACCTCAACCGGTTAATATCGAAACCCTGGAAAAAGATTTAAAGAACAGCGAAATCTTTGCAGTGTTAAAAAAAGCACAGCCGGAAATCGTCATTCCCATCATAGGCCCATTTGGTCTGTACGGTATAATACTGGTTGGACGCAAGAAACTTGATACACAATATACCCGGGAAGAACTGTCATTCCTCCAGCAGCTTATGTCATTTGTTTCTCAGGCAATTAAGAACCATCTGCATTTGGAACACTCACTGCGGGATGTAAAAACCGGTCTGTACAATCACGGATTTTTTATGACCCGCATGAAGGAAGAGGTTGTACGGACAAAACGCGGAACCGTTGTATCATCGGTAATTGTCATGGATGTTGATAAATTTAAAAATTTCAACGATACCTATGGGCATCTTGCAGGAGATCAGGTGCTGGAAAAACTGGCACAGGTTATCAGGCAGCATGTCCGCATCGATGACATCCCCTCCCGTTTCGGCGGCGAAGAATTTACCGTTCTTTTACCCCACACCGATCTGTCCACCGCCTGGATGATAGCTGAACGGCTGCGGAACAGCGTGGCGGACATGGAGGTGCCATGGGAAGTTCCCCTGCCCCAGGTAACCATCAGTCTGGGTGTGTTTTCTTTTGACCGGCACAGCGACCTGGACACCACCGGAATTCTCCGCCGCGCAGACGAAGCCCTGTATGTTTCCAAAGCACGAGGGAGAAACTGTACGACTATCTGGAACGCCGACCTGATGGACACCATCTCTGCAAGTACATAAACTATCAGCGGCTGATGGGAATCGAACCCACGTCACGAGCTTGGGAAGCTCGGGTAATACCATTATACGACAGCCGCCTGAAACAGCTCAATTATAGATCGAAATACTTCCTGAACTCAACCGGGTGCGGTATCCGGTCGACTTCTTCTGCATCACGGCGAATACGGGCAAGCTGGCTGGTGATGATGTTTTCTGTAAAGACCCCGCCTGCCAAAAGAAAATCATTGTCTTTCTCCAGGGCATCGGCAGCATCGCCCAGGGATTTGGGCAGCGATTTTACACGCTTTTTTTCCCTGTCGGTGAGGTTGTACATATTCTTGTCATAAGGCCCAAACCCTTCGGCAGTCGGGTCTATTTTATGCACAATACCGTCAATGGCGGCCATAAGCAGCGCAGCATAGCACAGATAGGGGTTTGCTGTGGCATCAGGCGGCCGAAACTCAAAGCGCTTGTCCTGCGGTTCAATGGTATAGGCAGGGATGCGGATAACAGAGCTGCGGTTTGCAGTGGCAAAGCATATCGTTACCGGCGCTTCATAACCAGGTACCAGGCGTTTATACGAGTTGGTAGAAGGGTTCGTAAAACCCATAAGGGCTGCGGCATGACGGAGAATGCCCCCAATGGCATACAGGGCAGTTGTACTCAGGCCGGAATAACCATTTTTATTATAAAAAATCGGCTTGCCTTTGTTGAACATATGCACATGGATGTGCATCCCGCTTCCCGCCTCGTTATAAAATGGTTTAGGCATAAAGGTAACGGTCTTGCCATTCTGTATGGCCGTATTTTTAATAATGTACTTCAGCTTTTGGGAGCGGTCGCCCATCTCACGCAGCGTGGCAAATTCAACCTCAACCTCAACCTGCCCCGGACTGCCGTTCTCGCAGTGATGGTATTTAACCGGCACGCCATGTTTTTCAAGCAGGCATACCATTTCATTGCGCAGATCGTAACTGCGGTCATAGGGCAAATCGGTATGGTAGCCCTTGTTAACTGCTACCTTATACCCCCGGTTAAAACCCTCATCGTCATAAGTAGAATTAAAAGAATTCCATTCCGCCTGGTCGGAATCCAGGTGTACTTCTATATTGTTCGGTTCGATCCGGTACTCAACGCTGTCGATAATGTAAAATTCAAACTCCGGCCCAAACAGACAATGATCCGAAATACCTGTTTTCTTCAAATACTCCTCGGCCTTTTGGGCTACATAGCGGGGATCGCCGTCAAAACGCACATGGGCATCATTCTCAATGCGGTATACATCACCTATCATGCTGATGGAAGGCATTTTGGTTACAGGGTCAGGAAAAGCACTGGTAATATCGGGCAGAAACACCATATCCGATTTTTCAACAGTGAGGAATCCATAGCTGGATCCGTCAAAACCCAGTCCCTTCCTGAGATGATCCTCGGAAAACCTGTCCGCCAGTATGCTTAAGTTATGCCATCTTCCGGCCAGATCGGTGACCTTAAAGTTAATGATGGCAATGCCGTTCTTTTTGATAAACTCTGAAAGCTGGATGAAACTTTTAAACACCGTATTACTTTTTGGCTACCCATTGCTGAATCATGTCATCCAACCGGAATAAGCTGATCGGTTTTGAAAGTACTGCCTGGAAGCCAGCCCGCAGGAAGAAGGTGTTATTTCCGATGGCATTGGCAACAAGGGCAATAATCGGTACATTCCTGGCATAGTCGTTATCAATTTCGTTCCGGATAATACGTGCTGCTTCAATGCCATCCATTTCCGGCATCCAGCGGTTCATAAAAATTGCATCGTAGCGGGGTTCGCCTTTACGGACAAGATCAACCGCTTCCTTGCCGCTGAGTACGCAGTCAGCGGTTATCCCATAGGGTTCAATCATCCCTCTGGCCACCGCAAGGTTAATTTCAACATCATCCACTACCAGCACCCGCTTGCCGGGAAGCTGAACCCGCTGCATATCGGTGATATCACCCTGTTTACGCGCGATAGACTGGAAGTTCTTGACGGATTCTGCACTGGTGATTTCATCATTAACAAAGGTATGCGGCAATCTCACCTTGAAAGTCGTTCCCTTCCCCGGGACGCTTTCTACCGTTAAGGTCCCGCTCATGACATCGACAATTTTCTTGGTCAGGGCAAGGCCAAGCCCGGTCCCGCCCTTGGTGGATCGCATTTTCTGGGTATCCAGGCTGCTGTAATCAAGGAACAGCTTGTCAATATCTTCTGGTTTAATCCCTGAGCCGGAATCCGAAACAGAAGAAACCATCCATACCGTGTACCCGTCTTTCTCTGTGGAAATCCGCCATTCAACCGCACCTTTTTTGGTGTGCCTGATGGCATTGCTTAACAGGTTGTTGAAAATCTGCCTGACCCTCAACGAGTCGCCATTGAGCCGGGCCGGAAGTTTTTCATCGGTAATGATATTAAGTTCAACCGGCTTGGAGCCAATGTGGCGCAGGTTGGAGAGAGCCGTGTCGTTGATAAAGCCGGGGAAGTCGTACTCGGCGGAAAGTACTCCGAATTTACCCGACTCAATATTGGAAATATCAAGGAGATCGTTAACCACGCCCAGAATGGCCATACCCGATTCATAGATTTGCAATTGCTGGTCTGCGACCCCCGGCGGCAGATCTTTTTTGGTACGGCTCAGTTGGGAAAAGCTGATAATCGCGTTCAACGGGGTGCGCATGTCATGGCTCATGTTGGCAATAAAGGCAGTCTTGGCTTTTTCGGCAGCTTTCAGCAGCTCAAAAGGTTTTGCAATGACACCCGATGCCAATGCTGCTGCCAGCGAACCGAGTGCAAGGAAGATAATCCCCGAAACGGCTATCATCCCGCGAATGGTGGGATAGGCGCTTTCTGCAACGGAAGTAGAAACGGCAATCGCCCATTTCTCCTGGGAGATGATGGGAGCAAAGGCAATAATATTGTCAAAATGAAACCCGTTAAAATCCCTCAGGGCAAAGCGGGTTACTCCGGTATTGTTTGCAACCATCTGCTCTATCACCCTGGCGATATCATTGTATTTACGGGGCTCGCTGGCTGCAAGATCCAGAAAATTAACCTGGTTGATAACCCAGCCTTCATCTTCATCAGCAACGACGGTGCCGATGCTGTCCACAATGGTAATGCGGTCGGCGCTCAGTGCTGTCAGTTGGTTCATCCGATCACTGAAGTAATTACCGGAAACAGTCAGGCCAAGGGCGCTCTGGAAGCCCAGGGGCACAAAGACATAGAAAACCAGCTCCCCCGAAGAATCGTCAATGTATGAGCCGGAAATGAGTCTTTCCCCTTCCAGGATCACGCCAAGCACCTCGTCAAACCGGGGAAGGACCTGGCGGCTGTATCCGATAAAGACATCCGGAGGCGGAGGGGCAATACCTTGCTTGGTTTCGGATGCCACAACCCTGCCTTCTGCATTAAAAATCGCTATTGCCTCAAAGTAATCATAAGATGCAAGCTGATCAAACAGGTGCATGTGTATTTCGTGGGGCGGGAAAATTTCCAACGTAAACGCCACTGAGGCGGCATCGGTTTTGAGCAATTCCATTTCACCCATTACATACTCATTTGCCACCGAGACCAGGGACTGCATATTGTCTTCGAGAGTCCTGAGAATCTGGCTTTGTGCCGATGAAATACTGATTATGACGCTGGATGCGGTAATCGCCAGAACGATTGCGGTAATTATAAAAAATACTTTCAAGCGGGTTGACATTGTCCTACCTTCCTTAGATTTGTGGAACTGTATATCTAATATTATGATTGAAACTGACTAAAAATACAAGTAGGGAAGGGTTTTTTTGTTACTTCCCCCTGTTTAAAAACCGGCTCAAAGCTCAAGCAGGGAGAAAAAACACCTACAACTCCAAAGATCGGCTTGCGATTTTTTCCCCGGCATAGGCGGCAAAATCGGCAACTTTCATTGCAGGAAACTGCCTGCCGTCACGGAGCCGTATGGATACCGTGCCTTCATCAGCTTCTCGCTGGCCGATTACCAGCATATAGGGTATTTTGCGCGTTTGGCAATCGCGGATTTTTGCATTAAGACGCTCATCGCCCAGTTCGGCACATACCCGTAAATCACAGGCCTTAAGCCCGGCGGCAACATTCTGCGCATACTCGTTGAAGCCTTCGGCGACGGGGATAACGGCAATTTGTTCCGGGGCAATCCAGGGAGGGAAGGCGCCGCCAAAATGCTCGATAAGTACGCCGAAAAAGCGCTCAAGGCTGCCCAACAGGGCCCGGTGAATCATGTAAGGGCGCTTGTGCTGGCCGTCGGCATCAACAAAGGTTATGTCAAAGCGCTCGGGTTCGTTAAAATCAAACTGAATGGTGGTCATCTGCCATTCGCGGCCCAGAGCATCGCTGACTTTCAAATCGATTTTGGGGCCGTAGAAAGCGCCGCCGCCTTCATCCATCTGGTATTCAAGGCCCTCAGCTTCCACAGCTTTACGCAGGCTCTCCAGGGCGGCATCCCAGCGGCTTTGCTCACCCACGCTGTCCTTGGGCTTGGTCGCCAGATACGCCTTGATGTCCTTAAACCCGAACACCTTCCACATTGCCAGGGAAAAACGCAGCACTTCAAGAATTTCCGCTTCCATTTGCGCAGGTGTACAGATAATATGGGCATCGTCCTGGGTAAAACCCCGCACCCGCAGAAGGCCGTGGAGAACGCCGCTGCGCTCATAACGGTATACCGTGCCAAGTTCCGCCCAGCGCAGAGGCAGGTCGCGGTAGCTATGACCCTTCGTTTTGTAGACCATGAGGTGAAAGGGACAGTTCATCGGCCTGATAAAATAGTCCTGTTTGTCAATTTCCATGGGGCTGTACATGCCTTCGCGGTAAAATCCCAGGTGGCCGGAAGTTTCCCAGAGCCAGCTCTTGCCGATATGCGGTGTAAACAGAATATCATAGCCGTTGCGATAATGTTCTTTCCGCCAAAAATCCTCAATGGCAACCCGTATCCGCCCGCCATTGGGGTGCCAGTAAATGAGGCCAGCGCCTGCTTCTTCATGCATTGAGTAGAGATCAAGCTCTTTGCCCACACGGCGGTGGTCGCGCTTTTCAACTTCATCAAGAAAGGCAAGGTAGGCTTTCAGGTCCTTGGGTGTTTCCCAGGCAGTACCGTAAATCCGGGTGAGCATGGGGCGGTTTTCGTCGCCGCGCCAGTAAGCGCCGGCAATGCTTTGCAGCTTAAAGGCCGCCCAGTTGATTTCACGGGTATTGGCAAGGTGGGGACCCCGGCACAGGTCCGCCCACAGGACATTGCCGTCAGAATCCCGGTTTTCGTATATAGTTATTTCAGTATCGGGGGGCAGTTCGTTTATCAGCTCAATTTTAAATTCTTCGCCGGCAAAACGCTGCAGGGCCTCTTCTTTGCTGACCGCTGTCTGTACAAAATCCTGGCGGGCCTCCACAATTCGTTTCATTTCTGCCTCGATTGCCCCCAGATCCTCGGTAGAAACAGGGCGGGGCAGGAGAAAATCATAATAAAAGCCGTTTTCAATGGACGGACCGATGGCAACTTTTGTCCCGGGGAACAGGGCAACCACCGACTGGGCCATAATATGGCTTACCGAGTGGCGGATAGTGGCTAAGCGTTGATTCGTTTCGGGCATGGGTAACGATAGCATTTTATCCAGGTAGATGCAACGTGCGCGCTGCGCGCGGGTATCAAAAAAAAGAGCTTGACAGACTTAAAACTGTTGGTATAATAGTACTCTGTCTTAGTGTACAACGAGTGGGGATAACATGTGGATAAGACAAGGAAAAAGCAGGCTATGGCATAATCAGCCAAAAGAAATCCTGCGAATAGGTGTAATTCGTTATTTTTAATAAGCTAATTCCTTACAGGATAAGGAATTAGCTTTTTTTACCTTATCAAACATCAAGTGTTTTGTAAGCGGAGAAAAGACATTATTAACCACGGCTTGTGGATAAAATGTTGATAATGTTAGTACATGAAGGTAAAAGATGTCAAAGTGTGACTGCGAAAAGTTTTGGGATGAAACCCTCAGCCAACTACGCTCTGAACTTGGGGAGGAAGAGTTCTGCAGCTGGTTTACCGAAATTACCCTGGTACGGGCCGGGGAAAATACCTTGGTTATTGGTTTCCCTACCAAGTTCCACCGTGACAGGGTAAAGACCCGCTACCAAAACGACATAAAAGCAAAGCTTAAGGGGCTTGCCGGCAGGGAAATTATCCTGGAATTTGAGGTTGTTTCGGAGGCAAAAGCGGAAAAGATCCCTGTGGCAAAGGAAATCCGGAAAAATTCAGGCGACAAGGCCGGGGAATCCATCAATACCGGAGATTCATCGGCTTCCCCAGAACCAAAACAAGCCAAAAAGCAGCATCCCCAGATGAGGGATGATTTTACTTTTGAAAAATTCATCATCGGTGAAAACAATAACTTCGCCGCCAACGCCGCTATTGCCATCAGCCGAAATCCGGGGAAGGTCTACAACCCCTTTCTTATTTATGGCGGGGTTGGCCTGGGAAAAACCCACCTGATGCAGGCTATTGGCAACTATGTCCATGAAAATTCAGACAACAAGGTCATCTGCATTACATCCGAAGATTTTTTAAATGAGTATCTTGACGGCATTGCTCAGGGTAAAATGAACTCATTTAAAAACAAGTTCCGTAACGCCGATGTCCTGCTGATTGACGATATTCAGTTTTTTCAGGATAAGCCGGGTGTACAGGAAGAATTGTTCCATACATTTAATGCCCTGCTCAATGCAAAAAAACACCTGGTTTTTACCTGTGACCGGCCGCCATCGGAACTCAAAAAGTTTTCAGAGCGGCTTATTTCTCGTTTTGAACAAAGCTTAAAAGTCGATTTACAGCCTCCCCGTTATGAAGTTCGATGCGCCATTATTAAAAGTACGGCAGAAAACCGGGGGGCTCATATTCCCGATGAAGTTATCGACCTGATAAGCCGTAATATATCATCCAATATCCGGGATTTAATAGGCGCGCTTAATACGCTCATTGCTTATACCGAAATAATGAATCAGCCCATAACACTGGAAATTGCCCAGAAAAAACTACGGGATGTCATTGCTTCTACCCGGCAGGCTAATTTATCCATTGATATTATTCAGAAAGTCGTTGCAGATTTTTTCCATTTAAGCATTAATGACCTCAAGGGTAAAAAGCGTAATCAAAAAATAGTCTATCCGCGGCAGATTGCCATGTATATATGCCGTGAAATGACCGATTTTTCAATGACAGAAATAGGCGAAAACTTTGGGGGCAGGGATCATACAACCGTCATGCATTCTATGAATAAAATAAAAGATTCTCTTATTACCGACCCAACACTCGATTCTACGCTTGAAAATTTAAAGCGCCAGGTTAATGAATCCAATATAAAATGAGGAAAAAGGGGTATAATTGGTGGATAAAAGGTCGATTTTTTAAGGGCTTGCGGAAAATGTGGAAAAAGAGGATAATTTTCCATATGATTAGGCATAGTAAAAGTATAGGTACAGTAAGGAATTAAGGGTGTTTTCCACTTTTCCTGCTGCTTACTACTACTTTTATTATTTTATATATATAAAGTAATAGTAAAGGAGTGCAAAATGAAGTTTATTTGCGAAAGAAACATCCTTCTTAAGGAAATATCCATGGCACAGGAAATAATCTCATCCAAGAATGTTATTTCCATACTGTCAAATATATACCTTGAAGCACAAAATGACAGCCTTATCATTAAGGCTACCGATATGAAGGTTAATTTTGAGACGAAGGTTCCGGTAACGGTGGTTGAACCGGGGCCTGCAACAGTTTTTGGGGAAAAATTCCTTGGTATTATTGGATCTGCTCCTGAAGGGGAAATGGAGTTTGAATATAATGAAAATAAAGTAAAAATAAAAACATCGGTTAAAAGAGCTAATTTTCAGCTTAAAAGTATGGCATCAGAAAATTATCCTGAATTTCCTGTTTCTACAACCGATTATTTTGAACTGCCAATTAAGCAATTTAAGGAAATGATAAACCAAACCGTTTTTGCGGTATCCGATGATGAAACCCGTTATTTTATGAACGGTGTTTATATGGAAAAATCTGACGGTAAAATTATTATGGTTGCCACAGACGGAAGAAGACTTGCATACTCCGAAAAAGAAGAAACGAATATTAACGATTTTCCCGGAATAATAATTCCTCCTAAAATTCTTAATGTTATAATGAAGAGGGCCGGAGATGAAGGACTTATAGCATTATCCATTACCGATAAAATAATTTTTATACGTTTTGGATCCTATTACCTTTCATCGTTATTATTGGACGGGCAGTTTCCCAATTACCGCAAGGTAATTCCCGAAGAACAAACAAGCTCCCTTTCAATTAACCGCCTGGAAATGCTTGATGCCCTTCGCCGTGTATCACTCTTAGTGGAGCAAAAATCCCATAGAATTTATTTTGGCATTAAACCGGGAATAATGGAAATTTATTCTGAGGAAGGAGAAATAGGCGAAGCAAAGGAAGAAATTCCGTGCAGGTATGACGGAGAAGAAACATCGTTTGCATTAAACTATCGTTACATTGAAGAACCTTTTAAAGTCATAACCAGCGATGAAATAATGATACAGTTTACCGGGCCAAGCAAGGCAATAACCATTGTACCGGTACCAAAAACCGATTTCTTTCACATAGTAATGCCCATGCAGTCTTAACACAGTGATAATTACTTCCCTGCGTACTGCCGCATTCCGTAATCTTACGGATGCCGTAACAGCTACCGGAAAAAAAAATATTTTTCTTGTGGGAGAAAACGGACAGGGAAAAAGCAACTTTCTTGAGGCTGTCTATTTTTGCTCCTACGCATCATCCTTTCGCGGCGCTCGTGACAACGAAATTGCTCAAAACGGAACAAAGGATTTTTCTGCAGCAACCGCTGTTGCGGACAATGCCACAACGGATACCGTTTGCAGTGAAGTTTTAATTAAATATGAAAAAGGAAAAAAAACCGTTGCCATTGACGGCTCAAGAGCGGAAGACCGCAAGGAACTGCTATCGGTAGCCCCCTGCATTGTTTTTTGTCATGAGGACATGGAATTTGTAACCGGCAGTCCGGAAAGACGACGCTGGTTTTTTGACCAGGTCCTCAGCCTTTCAGACCCGGTGTATGTTGACGATCTGCGCCGGTACCGCTGGGCCCTTAAATCCCGCAACAGCGTTTTACGGGACTATGCCCTGCACAAGCCGGGCAGCGATCCCGGCACACTGCTGGATTCCCTTGATTGGCAGTACATGCTCTATGGCCTGCGGCTTATGGAAAAACGGCAAACAGCAGCACAGCTTTTTTCCGAAGTATTTGCGCCACTGTACGAAGAAGTCTGCGGTACTGCCGGCATGGCAGTGCACTATGCGCCGTCCTGGAAAAGTACCGGCGAAAATGACACCTATTCGCACATCCTTGCACGGCGGACAGCAGACATCGCTGCAGGGGTTTCGCTTACCGGCCCGCACCGCGATCGATATTCCTTCATCCTGGGCGGCATGGATTTTTCCGGCTATGCATCGACCGGCCAGCGCCGCCTCCTGGCCCTCCTGTTGCGGGTTGCCCAGGCGCGCCGTTATACAGTAACCAGCGGCAGAAACCCCATACTGCTGCTCGATGACGTCCTGCTGGAAATGGACGGTGAAAAACGGCGCCGCTTTCTGCTGGCGCTGCCCGCCTGCGATCAGGCATTTTTCACTTTTTTGCCTGACGAGCCTTATCAGCGCTATCGCAGCGAAGACACCCTGGTATATCATGTCAGGGAAGGGCGGATAGAGGCGGAACAATGAAACGGGTAGGAGAGCTTTTTTCGGCGATTATTGATAATCTGGCATTGACCGAGACACAGAAACAGCAGGCAGACAGCTATTCCCGGCTTCTTTCCGAATGGGAAGACCTCATGGTGAAAAACGGCATTGCCGCAGCTGCCGCCCATTCCCGGATAACAAGACTCGATAAAGGAATTGCCTGGATTGAGGTAGACCATCCCGGCTGGAAACAGATTTTGCATACAAAGGAAAGCAAGCTGTTATATGATTTTAATTACCGTTTTCCGGACCTGGGTATTTCCGGTATATCGATCCTGCTACGACGCTAATCCTGCCCCGACGGCAGTGGTATATTCTGCATCGGCAGGGTAGATAAATTCTGTGCCGTACATCCCGGTAATGTCGGCAAGAAATTTTTGCCCCAGTTTATTACCGCTGCCATTACCGGTAACAACCACCTGTTTGATGTTTTTTGCTCTTGCCGCAAAGACAGATAACATGCCAATTACCTGGTACACCATGTTGATAATGGCAATGGCAATATCTTCACTGCCGGCGCTGTCCGACATTTTTCCAAAATTGGCAATGGTTGTATCTTTTTGTAAAAAGCTTATATCGGTATCCATAATGTCGCCCAGAAGCAGATCGACACGGCTGACATTACCTGTCTGGGCAAGCTTGATAACATCATTAATTTCTGCGGTTGGCAGCAGCTTTTTCGCCAGGCCAAGTATCGTGCCGCCGCCGACCCCGGATCCGCCATAGTGGTAAATACCCTCGGTACCGGCCTCGATGATGGCGGTACCTGTGCCGATATTGGCGATAATGATATTGTCCATGCCGGAAAGAAACATGCCGCCGGTACCTATAGCGATTATTTCACTGACCCTGTTTGTGGGGATGCCGAAGATGTTGTTTTTTATCT
>Ga0099364_10002509_pt1 | contig 29172 bp, 11 predicted proteins | sample TergutTh196P3_FD_73070 | JGI IMG/M metagenome (GOLD analysis project Ga0099364, IMG submission 73070) | Microcerotermes parvus P3 segment gut microbial communities from Pointe-Noire, Republic of the Congo - Th196 P3 | ecosystem: Host-associated > Arthropoda: Insects > Digestive system > Gut ...
GGACGGCATGACGCTCCGCGCCTGGTTGAAACTGCTCCACAGCGGCGGACACCGAGTCGCTCCGATCCGCTGGGCGATGGCCGTTATCATCACGGGCCTTGCGATTTTTGTCAATTCGCCCTTCGCACTCTTGCAGAGACTTGTCTACGGAAGAAGGATTCGTGAAACAATGCTCGTCGCTCCGCCGGTTTTCATCCTCGGACATTGGCGGTCCGGAACGACGTTGCTCCACGAATATATGATCCGTGACGAGCGATTCACGTTTTCGGACACCTACGCTTGTTTTGCGCCGGAACATTTTATTATGTCTCGGTACGTTCTGAGGCCGCTTGCCGCGTTCCTTATGCCGACGAAGCGGCCCATCGACAACATGGAAGCGGGGTTCGATCGTCCGCAGGAAGACGAATTCGCGCTGACCTCAATGGGCTTGCCGTCTCCGTACCGAAACCTGATTTTTCCGAACAATAAGGAGAAAATCGACGTTGATTATCTGACGATGCGCAATCTGACCGACGGACAGCGCAAGGAATGGTTGGACGGTATGGACTTCTTCCTCAAATCGTTGACATATCTGACACCGAAACGCCTTATCCTGAAATCGCCGCCGCACACCGCTCGGATTCGAACGCTTTTGGAGCGGTATCCCGATGCGAAATTCGTTCACATTCATCGAAATCCGTATTCGCTGTTCCCCTCGACGCATAATCTTTGGATGCGACTCTCAAAAGACGAAGGCGCACAGCGACCGAACGGCGAAGGAATGGAGGAATACGTTTTCGACTCGCTGGTCCGAATGTATGAGGCTTTCGCCGAGGACGTCGCGCTCTTGAAACCGGGCCAGTATTGCGAGGTTGCGTTCAAGGAACTCACGGCAAGGCCGATGGAAACGCTCGAAAAACTCTATCGGGAACTCGACCTGGACGGTTACGAAAACGTCCGTCCGGAAGTTGAGAAGTTCGCCGCCTCCCAAAAAGAGTACAAGAAGAACAAGTTCGAGATGACTCCCGAACTGAAACAAAAAATCGCCGACCGCTGGACGTGGTACTTTGAACACTATGGTTACGAAAAGTAACATTTCCCGTGGAGCCGGTACTCCGGCTCTTGGGGCAACCGAGCCGGGACCAGTGGTCCCGATTTTTCCACCAACCTATCTATGACATCGGAAGACGTTCTTACACTGTGCAGAGAAAAAAACATCAAGGCCGTTGATTTGCGGTTCATGGACTTTCCCGGTCTGTGGAAGCACTTCACCATTCCCGCGACTCGGTTGGGACCGGACCTCTTTGAAAACGGTCTCGGCTTCGACGGGTCCAGCATCCGCGGCTGGAAGTCGATCAACGAAAGCGATATGCTCGTCGTACCGCAGCCGGAAACCTGTACGATTGATCCGTTTATCGCAGTACCGACCATCTCGCTGATCTGCAACATTCAAGACCCGATCACGCGGGAGGATTACGCCAGAGACCCTCGCAACGTTGCCCGGATGGCGACGAACTATCTGCGAACCACCGGAATCGGCGACGTTTGTTACGTCGGTGCCGAAGCGGAGTTTTACATCTTCGACGACATGCGCTTCGATCAGCGCAGCGAACACGGCTTCTATCACATCGATTGCGTCGAGGGTATCGCCAACCGGGGGCGTGACGAAAAACCGAACCTTGCCAATAAAATTCGTTACAAGGAGGGATACTGTTCGGTGCCGCCTGCCGATCAGACGAACGATTTGCGTAACGAAATGATGTTCACGATGATCGACTGCGGTCTGCCCGCCGAACTCCAGCATCACGAAACCGGCGGCAACGGACAAGCGGAAATCGGTTTTCGTTACAACGAACTCGTCTCGATGGCCGATCAGGTGATGATGTTCAAATACATCGTCAAGAACGTTGCCCGACGGAAAAACAAAGTCGTAACATTTATGCCGAAGCCGCTGTACGACGACGCCGGGTCCGGGATGCACACGCATCTGTCGATCTGGAAAAACGGCCAGCCGCTCTTTGCCGGCAACGGTTACGCCGGATTGAGCGACACCGCACTGTACGCACTCGGCGGAATTTTGAAACACGCCCCGGCTCTGTGTGCTTTTACGAATCCGACGACGAACAGTTACAAGCGTTTGGTGCCGGGATTTGAAGCGCCGGTCAATTTGGCGTATTCGCAACAAAATCGTTCGGCGGCGATCCGAATTCCGATGTACAGTCAAAGTCCGAAGGCAAAGCGGCTCGAATTCCGTTGTCCGGACCCGAGTTCGAATCCGTACCTGGCTTTTGCCGCAATTTTGATGGCAATGATCGACGGCATTCAGAACAAGATTGATCCGGGCGAACCGTTGGACAAGGACATTTACGATCTTCCGCCGGAAGAACTCACGCATGTTCCGCAGACGCCGGATTCGTTGGAAACCGCTCTGAAAGCGTTGCGTCGGGACTCCGAATTCCTGTTGCGCGGCGACGTGTTCACCGCCGATGTGATCGATACGTGGATTTGGTACAAGACGGAAAACGAAGTCGATGCCGTTAAACTGCGACCGCATCCCTACGAATTCTGTTTGTATGCGGATATTTAGAACGAAAAGTTTCTTCCGCCGGGAGAGAGGAAGACGGCGGGGCGTTCATTCCCCGGCTTGTCGGGTCGTTTCGTTGAACTGCTCGATCAACAGATCGCGGAAGAGCAATGTGTCTGCGGCGCTCATTCGACTCAAATCGGAAATGATGGCCACGGTCCACATTTGTCCTTGGAGCAGCATTCCGCCGGTCAATGGAGTGTTCGGTCGCACCGGCGGACCGCCAATCAATTGGAGGAGTTCCGCATCGCCGACACGAATCGTTCCCGCTCGATGAAAACGCCGCTGGAGCAATGTCCGGCAAGGACAACCGATGTTCGAAAAAACCGAAGTCGAGTGACAAAACCGCTGGGACGTTGCCAACGAAAGTCCTCCCGGTAGATTCCGACACGCATTGACTCCGGAGAGAAACATCGAACCCATCGACCAGTTCTTCACCAATTCGACATCGTTCTGAATCCCCGTGAACAGCGATTCCCGGTCCCGGCAATCGGCAATGCGACGGTCGAAAAAAGCGTAACCCAGCATATTCGCCGCCGGCATGTCGGAATGACAGGATTTCCGTAGATTGGTCGGCATCAGCACTCGAATCCACCGCTTCGGTGAAATGGGGCCCGACAGTTCGAGCCAACGAGCCAGTGTACGAAAATAACCGCCGAGGAATAACGTGTTGGCGGAAACTTTTTGGTGTTTGGCAACGGCCCGATGAGCGACGAAAAAGTCTTCCGACAATTTCGTCCAAAAAAGTCGGGGAGTATTCGGCGTTCCGGAATCCGTTTCGGACTTTTTTTCGTTCAATATCCCTTCCGGTAGCGGACGCAATCGGGAAGGACGCCGCAAAAACCAATGGGATGCCTCTCGAAAAAACGACTTCGCAATCGTCCAGCGAGAAAGAGGATGCGGTAGCACAATCTGAAAATCTTCCCGTTCCAACAATCGTTGCGGATCGGGAAAACAGGAACTGATTCCGTCGGTATCACCGATCAATTCACCGTATCGGCCAAACCAGTTTCCGACAAAACGCATCGTCGCAAGACCATCACAGACGGCGTGATGGACTTGAAGACGAATCGCAAAACCGTCCGGCGTTTCCCGATATTCGCACAGAACACCGGCCTGCCGGCGCAGATCAAGGAAAAAAACCGTTTCCACACCGGATTCGCCGTAAAGCGTCGGCCCTTCCTCGGTGCAATTTTGTAACGTCGGCTTCGTTTCGGCGGGAATCCAACTCCATTGCCCCCGCTCTTTTCGAACGATGGAACGGTAAAACGGCTCCGATGCAATCGTTTCATCAAAGGCTTGGCGAAGAAGTTCGAAATCGACCCGGCCTCGGAAAACGAGCGTCGTCGGCATCGTCATCGGATATCCCGGACGGTCATCGAGGAGCATATACTCCTCGAAGGCGTTCAGAGGAACCGAATAATCGTCCGAAAATAATGTCGTCATTGTTTCCGCTTTCCGTGTTGCACGATGTAATCCAACACATCGCCGAGCGTTTGGAAATCGTCCGCCGAAACGCTGGAATCAAAAGGAATATCGTAATGTTCGGTCAATTCGCTGAGCAACGTCGCAATTTTCAAACTGCCGATCCCCAGATCGCTCTGCAAATGGGCCTCCGTGTGGACCATTTCGTCGGGAAATCCCGTCTGTTCGACGATAAACTGAACGAGAAACTGCCGAAGTTCCTCCCGGTCAATGGAACCGCTTGTTTCCGTCACAGTATCCTTTGCCGTTACAGTTTCTGTTGCAGTTTCCGTTGGAAGGGCATCTTCCCGGAGCGAATCGTTGAGCGGCCGGGCATTCTCCCGAAGATAGTTCATCACGTGCCGCAGCGTCGGAAAGTCGGCAAGGGAAAGCCCCTCGTCGACGCGAACATCGAAATGTTCATTGAGGTCCGCAAAGAGCGTCGCTTTTTTCAGACTGTCGATTCCCAAATCGCCTTCCAGATCGGCATCCAGCGACACCATATCTTCAGGATAGCCCGTCTGATCGACGACGAATTGGATAAGGAAGGTTTCCAACTTCGCCGTATCAAGCGGCGAATCGGCGGCATCAACTGTTACGGAAACGGCGGCAATCTCGGAAGAGGCAATCGGCGTTGCGTTTTCCAGGAGATAATCCAAGACGTGCCGCAACGTCGGAAAATCTGCAACGGAAAGGTTCGGATTAAGCCGGACTTCGAAGTAATCGCTGAGACCGCCGAACAGTGTTGCCATTTTCAGACTGCCGATGCCGAGATCGCCTTCCAGATCGGAGTCCCATTGAATCATGTCCAACGGATACCCGGTCTGTTCGGCAACGAAATCGAGCAGAAATGTTTCCAACTCCTTTCGATCAAGCGAGGAGAATTTCGTAACAGAATCATCTTTTCGTAACGGTTGCGGCGGCGCTTCCTTTGGGAGCGTTGCGGCCGGCTTTTCCGTTCCGGTTTTTGCCTGAACCCGCTCCATAATCCGATTGAGCGTCAGGAGATCGGCATCTTCCCGTTCTTCGGCAAGATCGATGCCGTAGCGTTCTTCCAGCGTATCGAAGAGGAACCCCGTTTGGAACCAATCGACGCCGTATTCGCCTTCGATGTCCGTATCGAAATCGACATTGCCGATGCTCGTTGCGGCGTGTTCCTTAACGAAGGCGGCGAGAATGTTGCGCAAATCCGTCGGCGGCTCCGGCTGCGAGGGCGGAACGATGACGGGCGGTTTGGATTCCGGCACGTTTTCCCGTGAACGGGCCCGCATCTTTTCCCTCCGCCGGGCGGTGGCATCGAATTCTGTAACAGTTACGGAGTGTTCGTTGGTGCGTGTCATGGGCATTGGAAACGGACTATAAAAAGAGTTGTTATCGTTCGGTCAATTCTTCACGGAAAAAAACGTTGTAAATATTGAAACTTCCCGCGTTGACGGCGGCTGTTTTCGGCGTTGCACTGCGGCTCCATTGAATTGTTTCCGTCGGAATGGCAACGGCGGAGCGATGACGCGCAAGGTACGGAGCGAGTTCACTGAGTCCGGAAGCCGCATAAAATTTTCTGTCGCGAAAACAAATCACCGACTTCAGCAAGGCGGCCATACCGGCGGCGGAACCGAGATGACCGATCTGATGACTGAGCGTTCCCAGAGACGTGATGCCCGTCGTTTCACGGCATTCGGCCAAGGCATCGACGAGCGCAATCGTGTTTTCGGCATCAAGCGTTGTCGCAACTTCGAAAAAATCAAGTTGCGGCGGATTACCGTTCTCGAAACTCCGTTCCAAGGAAATTTTGTGCGTTTTTCGGAGTTCCGTTCCGCTGCACACGCCGACTCCTTCGATGACGGCGTGAATCGGGTCGCCGTTTCGCACTGCATCGTCATATCGTTTCAGAATTAACGCTCCGCAACCTTCGCCGGGAACGCTGCTACGGAATAATCGGTCGAACGGCGAACGGCAGGGATCGTCCGGCAATCGTTCGGTGAACGCCAACATTTCGTACACGCCGGCACCGAGGTCCCGTTGTCCGGAGATGCAAACCATAACATCGTTCGCGCCGGTTCGGAGTTGATCGACGCAACATCCCAGTGCGGCAAGCGACGAAGCGCACTCGGCATCCAACGCAACGGCACCGCCCATCAAATCAAAGGTCTTGGTAATCCGGGACGCAAGAGCACTGGCCGTGAAACTTCCCGTCTCATCAAGGAGAGCGGGGTTCTCCTTGAATATCCGTTCATAAAATGCGGAAAGAATTGCAATGATTTCCGTTTCTGAAATTACTTCGCGGCGAAGTTCCTCTGCAATCGCTTTTCGTAACGTCGGCAAAAACAACGTGATCGCCAATTCGACGGAAAAATCGCCGCCGAACGCCGTTCCGACGATAACGCCGATCCGCTTGCGGTCGATTGCCGCAAGGTCGATGCGGGAAGACTCCCACGCCTCGTTCACGGCATCCAAAATCATAAACTGGAGCGGATTGGCGTTCTCAATCTGTTTCGGCGGAACCTTGTTCTTTTTCCAATCGTAACGATAACCATCGACGAATCCGCCGTGCAACTTTGCCGAAGCGGTAAGACCAAACCGTTCCAACAGCGCCGTTTCATCGAATCGGTCTCCGGAAACGGGCCGAATCGCGCTGCGGCCCTCGGCGAGCAGCGTTCGGAGTTCCTCCATATTCAAACTGCCCGGCAAGATTCCGCCGTAACCGACAACGGCAATCGGAACGCCCGCTTTCCGTAATTCCTGTTTCGTTTTTACAACGGCGGATTTTCCAACGTGTTGATTTGTGTTACGTTTTAGTTCGCCGACGACGACGTGAACATTCAGTCCGCCGATTCCGAACGAGTTGACCGCCGCCATACGGGGGGCGTTGTTTTTCGTAACCCATTCGGATTCCTTCATCGGCGCTTCGAACGGAACGTTTTGCCAATCGATCTTGTCATTGAGTTTCTTCAAGCCGGCAACCGGCGGAATGATCCGATGTTCGATACCGAGCACGGCTTTGAGCAGGCCCGTCAATCCGGCGACTTCGAGCGTGTGTCCGACGTTTCCTTTGGAACTTCCGAGCGGAACCTTGCGGTCTTGGAGATATTGTCCGAAAAATTCGTTGAGCGCTTCCGTTTCCGTGGCATCGCCCAATGCGGTCGATGTTGCGTGCGCTTCGATGTACCCAATGTCCGCCGGTGTGATTCCGTTACGGTATGTCCGCCGCATGGCTTCGATTTGGCCTTCCTTGCGGGGCGCCCAGAGGCTTTTGCCTTTGCCGTCCGAAGCGGCGCCGACTTCGTAAATTACCGCACGAATTTTATCTCCGGCGGCGAGGGCATCGTCGAGACGTTTCAGTACGAGAACGACGGCTCCTTCGGCGACGATCAGTCCGTCGGCATCGGCATCGAAGGGACAGGAACGGTTGCGTGTCAACGATCGGGCAAAAGAAAACAGGACGAGCGTGTCGCTGTGATAATAGGACGTTCCGCCGACGATCGCCGTCTCAATGCTTTTCAAACGAAGAGCCTGCACCGCTTGAAAGAGTGCTTGGAGCGACGAGGCGCAGGCCGAGTTGAAGACCAAACACGGTCCGTTCGTTTTGAGCGATTGCGCAATCAAGGAGGCGGCGGCATTGGCTCCGGTGTACGGTGCGCCGCTAAAACGGCGTTTCGGATGTCCGACGCAAAGTTGTTCGCCGACGTGTTGGAACAAGCGATTCCGTGTTTCGAGCGGCAGTTTGTGAAACGCCTCGATACCGTCGAGTTTTCGTAACGTGTCGGGAAGACAAACGGAAAGCACCATTTCGCTTCCCCAATTTCCGCCGCGGGTATTGCCGATGTAAATTCCCGTATTGCGAATCGGAAAGTTCCACGGATCAAGTTTGGCATCCAAACAGGCACGGGAAGCGACTTCGCAAAGATTCAGATGAGCAACGTCGAAGTCCGCTTCCAGTTGATCCGTCATCGGACACACCGTCCGGTCGACGGGCCGGTATTGGATGACGCCGCCGAGATCGGTATACGTTTTCGTTACATCATCGATTTTTTCGTAAGGTTTATTTGATTTCCCGATATTCGGATCAAGAAAGAGCGACCGATCCAGCCGTTCCGCCGGAACGGGACCGAGCGAAGAGACACCGTTCCGGATGTTCGTCCAGAAGGCTTCGACGGAATCGGCGCCGGGGAGGCGACATTCCATGCCGATGATCGCAATCGGTTGATTATCGGAAAGGGACATATCGTTTGTAGACGGTAGGCAAAAGTTAGCGGCGATCTGCGACCACAGGTCGCAGTTCCTCACGCCTGATGTCAAGTGTCAATGCGCCGAGCAGCGAACAGCCGTGCCGGTCAACCCAGGCGCTGTCGGTGTTTTCCCACGCAACGTCACTGGGCGGTAAAAACGCCGGACTGAGCGTTCCCTCGACGAATGCACGGAAAATCTCCGAGTTCAATCGCGCCGTCGGCAGCGTTTCGTCTTCCAAACCGCAACGAAGTTCAAAGCGTCCCGCCGCAGTAATGCCAATCGTCCAATCGCCGCCGCCCGCACCGGATACCTGTAACCCAAAACCGGGTTGCTTCGCGCTTCCGTTCAGAGAAGGCGAATCAACGTGCGGATCACAGCGCCGGGTCAGGAACCGCTGAACATCGAAGGGAACCGATGCCGGTTGTTCTTTCGGCCAACCGAAGTTCGTCAGGACGGCAAACTGCATCAGCATCCGCATTCGTTCCCGATCCATAACGGGACAGGGTAAATGCGGTGCGGCGAGCAACGTGTTCGTGCAGTCGAACGCCGGATCGTTGCGCCAATAGGCACGGTAAATATCCATCTGACCGGTAAAGGTCTCGATCAGTTTTTCCAATTGTCCGCCTGCCATATCAAGCGGTTTCGGTCCGCTTTTTTTCGGGATCGAAAGCGTTTCGACAAGCACTTCGCTCATCATATCGATCCGCGAACGGTTGCCGGGAGCAAGGTGATAACACCGATCGTGCCAGCGCGGATGCGAAATAATGTACGTCATTACCGTGGAAATCCAATCGACAGGCACGAAGTTCTTTTCGTCGTCGCCTTTCATTCCGATGACCCGAATCATCATGGCAACGCCCTCCGGCGTAACCTCGGCAGGATCAAGGAGCGGATAAAGGATTTGCAACGGCGTGTAAAAACCGTGAAAGGTCGGCGTGTAACCGTTTTTGGAATCGCCGACGATGATCGCCGGCCGATAAATCGTTACACTATCAAGGAACGACGCACTGCGGACGGCGGTTTCCGATTGCAGTTTGCTCTCTTCATAAGCGTTACCGAATTGTTGACCGCAATCGAGTTCCGTTTCGAGGACACGGCCTTCCCGAAGGCCGCAAACGTAGGCCGTGGAAACGTGATGGAACTTCCGAATACGGTTTTGACGGCTGAATTCAAGGACATTGTTCGTTCCTTCGACGTTGCTGCGGAAGGGTTCGTTCGTCTTTTCGTCGTGTTGAAAGTCCAGACTCGCGGCGTTGTGGAGTACGGTATCGACGTGAGACCGCACCCATTGCCTTGCATCCGGAGTCAGACCGAGATCGGTGTCGCCGAGATGTCCTTCGAGAACGACCGGTCGCGGAACGGCATAACCGAGCCGTTTTTCGAATCGTTGCAAGATGGACTCGATACGGCTGCGCGGGTCCTCCCGCCGGTTGCCGCGCACCAAGACGGCAACCCGCTGACCTTCGCCGAGCAGGTCTTTCAGGAGGTACGAACCGAGCAGTCCCGTCGCACCGGTCAATAGGAGGTATTTCATCGAACAACTACAACGCAATGATTTTTTACCACGAGGGGATTTTTACCACGAAGGCACGAAGGTTTTAAGAGGGAGAGAAGGGATGAAAGTTGAAATTTCCGCCCCGTAGGGGCCTGAGACCTAGCCCAGGGCAAGGCGTACTCGCCGCCGCCCTGGGGTACATTTGACCGGTACTCCGCTGTTCAGCCGCCCTGCAAGGGCAAGAGAATATCCGTGCAATATCTTGCCCCTTTCGGGGCGGCTGAATGTTATAACGTACTCAAACCCCAAGGCGGCGCGGAGTACCGCTTGCCTTGGGCTAGGTATCTTGCCCCTGCGGGGCGGAGACTCGCCGACTTTCATGCTACAGTGTCGAAAAATGGGACACTATTCAAGCGTTACAATTTTTCAAACCATTTCCCAACTCCTTTCCCCTTCTTCGTGATCTTCGTGCCTTCGTGGTTTATTTCGAACCATATCAAACATGGATAGCGGAGCCGCCGTCGACGATGAGCGTGGCTCCTTGGATCAGGTCGCTCATTGACGACGCTAAAAAACAAACGGCATCGGCAACGTTTTCCGGCAACAGAACGCGGTCGCCGACCATCGTTTTCAGTTTGCGGCCTTCGAACATCGCTTCGGAACCGGGCAAATTGCGGGTCGAATCGGTTTCAACAAGACCGGCCAAAACGATGTTCACGTTGACGAAGTCGCCGACTTCGAGCGTCAGTTGCCGAGCCAAACTTTCCAATGCGGCCTTCGATGTGCCAATCAAACCGTAAAAAGGCAAGGCCAACAAGGAACCGTGACTGGAAATCGCAACGACCTTGCCCCGGTGCGGTCCCTGTTTCAGTAACGGATAAGTTGCCTGAGCAAGGTGAAGCAACGGCAAAACATTCGTGTTCATCGTCGCTTCGAAATTCATTTTCGTTGCCGTCAATAACGGACGAAAACCGCCGGAAGCCGCATTGCTGACCACAATGTCGAGCCGTCCGATTTGTTTTTGCACGAAATCGACCATTTCCTCAATGTCGTCTTTTTCACTGACATCGGCTTTGACGACGAACGCTTTCCGTCCGAGCGATTGAATCCGCTCCGCCGTTTTCATCGCTTCGCTTCGGGCACTCAGGTAGTTGACGACGACATCGGCTCCCGCTTCGGCAAGCCGAACGGCAGTCGCTCTTCCGATTCCGCGCGATCCGCCCGTTACCAAGGCGACTCGTCCCGTCAAGTCGATCATCGTTTTACTCTCCTCGGACACGGTCCGGTCAAAACTGTTACGGTTATTGTTTCTTTTTGCGCGGTTCCGGCTTTTTCAGGATGGTCGCCCGGTATCCTTTGACATCATAGACGATTTCTCCGGCGGCGTTGCGGATCGTGAAGTCGAATCCTGCCGTCCGACTCATCGGCGGAACGGATTCGTCGCCGTGATCGGTCAACATCAAGTGAGCGTAAGCCGTTTCGCCCGGACAGAGTTTTCCGTGACCGAATCGGAATTGTTCGATCCCCGCCGGAATACACACGCAGTCGTTATGATAAAACCAATACATCAGTCCGCAACCGAACAGCGTCGAATCGATGACCGCCGCATCCAAAACGGCGCCCTCACGAAGTTCCAACGATTGCCCCATCACGACGACGCGGCGATACGAATCTTTTCCGTTACTCAAAATTTGCATCGGATCGGGAACGCCCAGTTCGATCAATCCGGTGTTGACGATTCCTGTGTAGTTTGACCGTTTCATACAGCGGAACGCCGGTCCGTGATAAATCTGGATGTCGCCGGAATCCGGATAGCCGACATCGACCCAACCGTCGGGAACGGCAACGTGATTCAAAGCGTTGTCGAAACGTTCCTCAGTATAATTGTTCGATAAATTGAGTCGCAACTCCGTCGTGGAATAAATCTTGTCCGTATGGGAAAGTCGTCCCGACAGATCGTAAAAATCACCGAGGAACGATCCGTGATAAACGGTCTTGTCGTCAGCATCCGGTTCGCAAAGTGTACGAAAACGGTAAGGATGCTCCGACCGGCAAATGAGTCCCTGTTTGACTTTGAAACGGTCGAATCCGCGAAACCGTGCGTCTTTCGGCAACAAACCCTTGTCGATGGCAGCGACGATGCTTTCAGCGAACGCTTCCATTGCGGCGACCAACGGCAGGATCGGCTTGTGATTCAATTGATGTTCAAGAAGAAAAACGTCTTCCCGCTGCCGGAGCGTTCCGTGTGCCGTGAATCCGTTATTTTTCTGTACGATTTCATCGAACAGCGGCGCAACATATACCGCTGTTTCCGCTACAGTAATATTTTGCAGGACGGCAAGCGAATCCTTCCAATTTCCGAACGGTAACGTCGTCCGGCCGGCGGTATCGATGGAACGGCGTTCTCCCGTTTCGACGACGAGCAGTTCTCGCCGTCCCGGCACCGGGTTTTCCCGAACGGCGGCGAAAACGGTTTCCGCAACGTTTTTCGGCGAAACATCCGCCGCAATGTCGAGAACCTGAAGATCAACGGTCGAATCGGCAGTCCATTGCTTGAGACATTCGAGCAGAACGCCGCCTTCGGGAATCTCGGACAGCGCAACGAGAATTACGAGCCGTGCTTTCGCCCCGGCAACCGACCGGGCGGCGCTGATCCATTCGTAACAACAACGTGCCGTGTTCGATATTTCGTAACGGATTCGTGCGTTCCAATGCTTTTCGCCGCGCAGACAAGCCGCAACGGGATCACGCGAAGCCGTAACAACCAGCGTCGGAGTCGTTTCCGTTTCAATAAATTTTCGCAGCTCGGCGTTCCATTCGTCCGGATGCGCCCTTTCGGAAAACACAATCGCCGCCGTCTTCTCGGCCGTACGGGCAAGGAGCGCGTCGGTGTCGGCGTTGTTACCGAAAACGAACATTGCGTCGACGGTGTTTTTCGTTGCGATTTCGATTCTGGGTTTCACGCCGGGCAAAGCGGGAACCGAAACGCCGTCGGGATAAAAACGTTTATAATAATTCCAATCCGTAACAAGTATTTCCCGTTCGCGGATCGGTGATTTCCCGTCGAGATTTCGTGCAATTTCGTTCAGAATATGCGCAACGCCTTCGTCGGGCGGCATAAATTCGAGTCCGGCGACTTTCAGAGCCAATTTCGATTCCGGCCTCGCTGCCATACCGATTTCGCCCCAAGCGGGCCAATGAAAACTGAGCGTTCGGCAATCGGGATTCTCGCCGTCGTACCAGTCGAGTAACTTGGCGAGCATTTCGTTTGCGGAACAATAATCGACTTGTCCCACGCCGCCGAAGCGTCCGCTGACCGACGAAAAACCGATGAAAATCTCCGGCGTTTTCTTTCGGTTGTCCAGTTCACGGAGCAGCGTTGCCGCGCCTTTGACCTTGACATCGAAGGTTCGCCGGATGCCTTCGAGTTTTTTGTTGCGAATAAGCGATGCCTGTTCAAAACCGGCACCGTGAATGATGCCCGTCAATCGACCGTCGTTACGAAAAAGCGAATCGAGCAATCGTCCGACGGCAACGGAATCGGTCAAGTCGCAGGCATGGTATTCAAAGGCAACGTCCGCTTGCCGGAGATTATCGAGGTTGCGGTCGATTTCAATCGCCTTTTCGATGCGTTCCCAGGCCTTGACAGGAACCTCTTTTCGGGCAACCGCGTCTTTGAAAACTGTTGCGCGAAGTTCCTTGAGTTTCGGTTCGTCGAGATGTTTCCACGCCGGATCGATTTTCGGGAGCGGCGAGGAACCGATCAGCACGAGGTCGGCGTTGCGTGTTTTTCCGATTCCGTGAGCGATAGCCGCCGTGATGCCGCGTGCACCGCCGGTGATGATCCAACGTTCCCGTAACGATTTTGATTCTATACGTTTATTGTCTGCACCGTCCAAAGGAGCGATGACACTGCGGAGAACGAACCGTTTGCCGTTGTTGTACGAAACTTCCTTTTCATCGTTTTCGCAACACGTTTCGAGCAGGAGTTGCTCCGCCGAGACTTCCGATAACTGTCCGGTTTCCTGATCGACGAGTTTGATTCGCAACGGCGTTCCGGCGGACGCAAGTTCCATTGCGATTCCTTTCAGCAAGCCCGACAGCGAACCGGAATACGCCGATTCGACGTTGCCGCTCAAACCGAAGTCGCCGCCGAGCCGGAGCGGAGCAATTACGGAACATTTTTCGAGACTTCCCCGTGCCGTTGCCAGGCGCAACCATTCCCGTAACACAATAATCGGCGCTGCCGTCGCCTGTTCGTATTCCGTTTCCCACGATGCCGCATCGAGTCGTACCGCCGTATCGGGATCGGTCGCTCCGAGGAAGAACAGCGAGTTCAGCGGACACTCCGCGTCGATCCGTTCCAATTCCCGTACAATATCGTCGAACGGTTTGTCCGGCGAAATCTGAAAGAACCGGATTTTACGTTGCGATAATTTTTCGGCCAGTTCCCTGCCGAGCGGGTTTTCGTCCGCCGCAACGATCAGGGCAACGCCTTCACGTATTTCCGTAACATCGGACGGAATTTCCGTTTCGACAAGTCTCAAGACGAAACGGTTGAACTGCATGGCAACCGGAACCGGTTCTTTGCCGTCCTTCGACGTGTTCAGCCGGATATATTCGCCGCGTTCGATTTCACACGTTGACGTTACGGAAACGTTTTCGCTTGGCGTTTCCTTCGTGTTCAGAACGGCATCGAGTTCCGGCAGGAGATTTCGTAGCGGTATTTCCGTATGCCGAACGGGCAGGTCGTCCGCTTCCGTTTGCGTCATATCGGTCGATGCCAACCGCAGGACACCGCGTTCGCCATCGACCATCACGCTGAGCGTATTGTCGATACGCCAAATCGTGTTGATCGTCCGATGCTTGGGTTCATGCCCGCGGATCGTGTCCCATTTATCGCGCAGTGCAGCAAAAGCCTTATTCGTATCGACTTGAAAACGGTCGCTATCGGGACGGAGCAAATCATGTAACCGATTCAATCGCGCAACGGAATGAGCAGGCGGTTGCGGCAGCGGCGATGGCAACACGTCTCCGAGAAACCGTTGGTGATTCGCCGCCGTTGCCAGCGTCAAGCCTTCGCGGAGGACAATACGCCTGCCGCTGTACTCGGCCTGGATCATTCGGCCTGTTGCCAATTCTGTAACGCAAAACGACCAGGAGGCGGTGCGCGGCGTGGATCGGATCAACTCCGCCGCTTCCTCCAATGTTCCCGCTTCGGCCATCAGGCGTTCCAAGAGCAGCGTCGGCACCAATCCGTCGCTGATTTCCGCCGTTCGGGGAAGATCGGACAGCGACGCTCCCACAACGGACAAACCGGCGGCGTTGACTCCGAAGATTCCGCCGAGGAGACCGCTTCCGCCGACCAAAACGTGCGCCTTTTTGCCGACGGGCCGTCGAACTTGAACGACACCGACGTGCGAGCCGGAAAGCATTCGGTAAATCGGTACATCAATGTTTGCGCCTTGGAGGAGAACGCCGCTTTGCGTTTTTCCTGCAAAGTAGGTGCAAGCGAGTCCGGCGGCTAACTGTCTCCGTTTTCCTCCGCGCGGAACGGCCTCGGTCGAATCGGGATAAACCGAGAGATTATGTCGTACCAAGGACGACAGCGGCACTCCGGCGGCATCGGAGATTCCCCGCAACTCTTCCAGCGCATCGGACGAAAACAGGCGGTCGAGGCGATCCAAGTCCTTGGAAACGTCCGGAAGTTGATTATTGGGTTGTCCCGCAATGTCGGCATAGCGGCGGAGAACCTGCCGGATATTCCGTTTCAATAATGTTCCCGATTGGAGGCCGATCTCATACGGCGTTCCCGAAAGTTCGAGGCAAAGCACGTCGGCGGGCAGCGGAATGTCGTCTCGCTGGATGCCGGACGAAACCGGTTGCGGCTCTCGTTCCTGTTTCTGTTCGGAAACGACGGCGATTGCGCCCGAACGCTCTCCGTCGATTTTCGTGCCGTTTTCCCGATGATACAGCGCGGCGATTTTCTCCAGTTGTTCGAGAAGGGCTTCGCCGCTGCCTTTCGGAACGTCGCAGGACAGGAACATTGCCGCTCCGTCGGGGAGAATCTTTTTTCCCATTCCGGCGAGGAGCGTTTTGGGACCGACTTCGACGAATCGGCGAACGCCGTTTGCGCACGCCTTTTCGATCAGTTTGATAAAATTGACGGGGCGGATCATCTGTTCGATGAACGCTTCCCGCAAGATCGACGGTTCGGCTTCAAATCGGTCCGTAACACTGCTGAGAAAGGCTTTTTCGGGAAAGCGTATCGGCAAGTCGGTCAAGGCTTCACGGAGCGGATCGCAGACCGCCGCAACCAACGGCGAATGAAATCCCGCCGGAACGGGAAGAATCAGCGACGCTTTCTTTTCCCGTTTGAGAACGGTGTCCAATTCCTTGAGCGCGGCAAGTTCACCGGAAACGATTGTCTGTTCCGGCGTATTCCGATTGGAGATGTACAATCGTCCCGACTTAATCGTTGCAAATAATTTTTCCAGATGTCCGGCTTCGGCATCCGTCGAGAGCATTCCGGTCGGTTGGCCCGACAGGGATTCAATGACCCGGCAACGATGTTGCGTTGCAAGGGCGGCGGTCTCAAAAGTCCAGCCGCCCGCTTCGACCAAGGCGGGGTACTCGCCGTAACTGTGCCCGAAATGCAGGGACGTGCGAACGCCGTATTCGTTCAGTAATCTCGCATACACCGTGTCGCAGACCAACAGCGACAGTTGCGTGAGGAACACGTCTTTGCCGAGCCGGTTCGGTTTGTCCCATGCCATTGCGGCAAAGGTCGGCAAACCGAGTTTGCGCAACGTTTCGTCCAGCGACGCAATGATTTCCCGGCACGGTGCCGAAACGTCGGCAAGCGGCCGGAGCATTCCGTGATACTGTGCGCCTTGACCGGGAAAAATCATCGCCCAAAGCGGCGGCGACGGTTCATCGACACGCGGTTGACGGACTTCCCGGACGGAAACGGAGGATTTTTCCCTCGCCGTCAATTTCTTTCGCTGCTCTTCGGAGACTTTGGTTCCCCGTTCGAGCAGGACGCTGTAAGCCGTTGCAAATCCGTCGGCTTGGTCCTTGTTGAAAACGGCCGCGAACAACCGCCCGTCCTCGTTGCACGAAGGAATCGGCGCGATTTTTCCGCTTGCCCGGAACGGCGAATCGGCGAAAGCGTCCGGCAGGCTGCCGAATCCTCGGATACCGGGGACCTCCAATTCTTCCAGCGACAGAATCGCCTTGATTAACGAAGCCATTCCGCCTGCTTCGCCGAGGTCGCCGATTTGACCGGCAACGCTGCCAATTCCGACGGGCTGCCGCTCGGTCGAGTCCGTCAACGCCGTGAATTGCCGCAGCGCCGCAAACTTTTCCTCCGCGTTTGCCCTGCCTTTTTGCGGATAACACGCAGCCAATTCGAGAAGATTGATCCGATCCAATCCGGCATCGCCCTGAACCTGCGATGCCCGAAACGCTGCGTCGGCAGCCTGATCGACGGTTTCGCCGTTGCCGGAACCGATCCCGTGGATGACGGCACGCACCCGGTCGCCGTCTTCTAAAGCCTTGCGGAGCGATTTGAGAACGACGACACCGACTCCTTCGCCGGGGAAAACGCCGTCCGATTCGGGATCAAACGGATCGCGGTCCGTCGACGCCAGGCAATCTTGATTCGCCAGGGTTTCAAACACGGCGTATCCGCAACCCCGCTGCGCACCGGCACAGACGACGACTTCGCTCTCGCCGGTTCGAATCATTGCGATTGCCGCTTCCAACGCTGCCGGGGAACAGACGCCGCCAGCATCGATACAAACGGCACCGCCCATAAAATCGAAGGTCTTCGTTACACGGGACGCAAGCGAACTGGCCGTGAAACTTCCCGTTTCATCGTGCAGCGCGGGAAGCCGTTCGAAAAAGGTCTTTTCGTATTCCTTGAGGATTTTGTCGGTATCGGCCTGATCGATACCGTGTTCCCCCATCGACGTTCGGAGCGACTCCCGGATTTCCGGCAACTGGAGTCCCAGTTGGAGCGAGTTGCCGAAATCGCTGCCGAAGCGGGAACCGATCACAACGGCGGTCTTCTTTTTGTCGAACGCCTTCTTTCCGTATCCTGCATCCTCCAAGGCTTGGTCGACGGCATCGAGGATCATAAACTGGAGCGGATTCGCACGGGAAATCTGGAGCGGTGCGATCATGTACTTTTTCCAGTCGTACTTCCAGTCCTTGATAAATCCGCCGATCAGTTTTTTGCCTTTCAGTGATTCGAAATGCCGTGTGTTCTCGCCGGGATGAAATCGGTCCCACTCCGCAACGGGAAACTCCGACTTGGCATCCCTTCCGCTGCGCAAGAGATCGGCGAAGTCTGCAAGCGTGTTCGCTCCGGGGAAAACGCAGCCCATACCGATAACGGCAACGGGTTCGAGAGCCGGGAACTGTGTTCCCGGAACCGGGGACACAGTCCCCGGCTCTCTGATTTGGGTGCCCGGCTCTCTGTGTTCTTCGACGACGACGTGGTAGTTGATTCCGCCGATTCCGAAGGCGTTGACGGCAAGTTGGATCGGCCTGTCGGGTTCGGTTCTCGTCAATCGCAACGGTTTCGTCGCAATTTCGACCGGCAGCGAGTCCCACGGAATCGCAGGGTTCGGTTCCCGGAGATTGATTTGCGGCGGAATCGCCTTGTATTTGAGCATCAAGAGCGTTTTCATCAATCCGGCGGCACCGGCGGCTTCCAGCGAGTGCCCAACGTTCGCCTTGACGCTGCCGACGTGGACCGTCCGGCCTTCGGGGAGCAGTTGTTTCAGCGCATCGCCCAATGCCGACATTTCCGTGGGATCGCCCAAGGGCGTTGACGTTGCGTGCGCCTCGATATACCGAAGATTTTGCGGATCGGCACCGTTTCGGAAGGCACGAAGGACGGCTTCCGTTTGTCCCTCTTTTCGCGGTGCCCAGAGCGTTTTGCCCTTTCCGTCGGTCGATGCCCCGATGCCGCGGATGATGCCGTAAATCCGGTCGCCGTCGATCTCGGCTCTTTCGAGCGTTTTGAGGACGAAAAAGAGATGCGCTTCGCCGCAGATTAACCCGGAAGCCTGCTTGTCGAAAGGACAGGACAACTCCGCTGCCACCGACTGGGCTTTGGAGAAAAGAACCAAACTGTCGAAGGCGAAGAACGAGTTCCCGCCGACGAACGCGGCATCAAGGGTTCCGGCGGAGAGTGCCCGTGTTGCCAATGACAGGGCGGCAAGCGAGGAGGAACAAGCGGCGTCCATCACCATTGCCGGACCGTTGAGATTCAGCGTATGAGCAATGTTCCACGCCGCCAACTTCGAGGCAAGACGTTGAGTTGCCAATCGCGATGTGTAAGCGTATTCTTCTTCCAAACGCTGTCCGGCTTCGAGGAGAATGGTTTCTCGAATCGCGGGATCGAGTTCCGTGAAGGATTGGACCTGATTCAAATAATTCAGGACTGCCGGAAGTCCTTTGACAAACATCTGGTCGCAACCCAGCAGACTCAACCGTGTGCATCCCATAAACACGCCGGCCTGTTTGAGGGGGAAGTTCTCCGTTGAGTATCCGGCGTCCCGGCACGCTTCCAAGGCGACGTCGTGGGCTGTTTTGTGTCCAGGCTCTTCGGAAAGCATCCCGAAGGCCGTTTCTTTGGGCGAGCGCGGCAGATCGAACGCGGCTCCGACTTTGCTGTAGGTCGTTCCGGTTGCTCCTTCGACCGGCGAAAAATAGAGTTCCTGATTCAAGCGGTCGGATGTCAACTCCTTATAGTTGTACCGTCCTTCGATCAGCATTTTCCAAAATGCTTCCTTGGAGGGCGCACCGGGAAACCGGCCTGCCATTCCGACGACGGCGACCGCTTTTGTTCCGTTTTCCGAAGCGTTTGATTCCGTTCCCATTGAGTTATTCTTCTGTTGCGGCAAAATCACGCACTGAACCGGGGGAAGCGGCGCAATGTGTACCTCGCGGAATTATAGCATCTGTTCCGCAACGACAAATTCGACAGAGCGAAAAATTGTCTGAAAAAGGCAAGCAAATCGACGGGGCTCAACGGATAATAGCGGGTTTTCCGTTTATACCTTGCATAACGAAGAAATCGCGGATGCCGAAAAAAGAATTCCGCGTTGAGAAATCGGCTAGCCGAGAGGAAATTCCGGCAGATGGTCCCGCAAGCGGATTTCGTAGTCGATCAGGGATGACTCGGCATTCACCCGCCGTTTGAAGACGTATCCCGGTACAGCGTCGTTATCGGACACCGACCGGACGATCAATAAGCGTTCGCCTTGAAGAATGACATCGCCGTCCGCAAACCGGTCGGACAAGTCGTCCGCTCGCTCCAAAACAAGGCTTTTTCCCGTTTTTTGCAAAACGAGAGACACACAGCGTTTTGCGACGGAATCCTGTAACGAAAAAGTTGTCGACAAGTCCGATGTTTCCGTCGTCAATATATCTTGGAACGCATTGAGCATTGACGACAATTCCTTCTCGGCGGCGGCGATGTTCGGTGCGGCGGCAAGAAGATGCCGCAGGACGACCGCCGACGGAAAACAGTCGCCGTCCTTGGAAGCGGTAACCCCGATTGCCAGTCCGTGATTATTGACACCGAAAACCCCGCCGATCCGACCGGGCGTTCCGACGTAAAGATGCGGTATTTCATCGGCAAAACGCCGGACTTGAATCAGCGGCGGCAAGGATCGTTCCCAGACGAGATTGTGTTTCAAAATCTCTTCGATGGAAACGCCCGCTCCGGCGGCGATTCCACAGAGTTCCCGATAGGCGAGGTCGAAAATCGGCAAACGCTTTTCGTCGAACCATGCGGCGTTATCATTACGCAAATCAAGGGAAACCTTGACCGCCTGCCGGATTTGGTTCGCAAAATGGGCACCGAACAATCTGCCGCGTTCTTCAGGATTGTTGCCGCAATGATGATAAACCGGAAGCAATTTTCCGGCGGCGGCATCTTCGTTTTCTGTAACGATTTGTTCGTCTTTGCCGGAGGAATCGGGAATCATCCGCTGCGTTACAGTGTCGAGCAGGGCGAGGAATCCCGACGCGGCACCGAGATGTCCGAAACGATCCATCGGCGGTTGCACCCGTTCGTCCTCCGGATTCATTCGGAACGATTCCGGTTCACGGAGAACAAGATAAATTTTGTCCCCGTTATGGCGAGCGTCCTCCAAACGTTTCAATATAAAGACAATCACGCCTTCCGCCAACGGCATCGCCGCGTCGTTCCAGGCGATGCGTCCGACATTCCGTTCGGCACCGGCACAGATCGCAACGTCGATCTCGCCGGTTTGGAGAGATTCAATAGACGTTCGCAGGACGACCGTTCCCGGACAATGTTCGACATCCAGCGTTACGGCACCGCCGCCGAGATCAAAGGTTTTCGTAACACGTGAAGCAAGCGTACTGCTCGTAAAACTGCCCGAATCGTCCCCAAGTTCCGGATGCCGCTCCAAAAACAGTCGGCGATACCCGGAAAGAACCGCTGCAATTTTCGATTCGGAAACCCGCTCCCGCCGAAGATGATCGGCCAAGTCCTTTTCGAATTCCGGCAGCCGGACTCCCATTTGGAGCGAATGAGCGAAATCGCTTTCAAATCGGGTGCCGACCACAACGTCCGTCGTTTCACGGGGCAGTCCCTTTTCCTTGAGTCCCGAAGAGCAAAGAGCATCTTCGACGGCATCCAGGAGCATAAACTGGAGCGGATTGCCCCGCGCAACCTGGAGCGGCGGAATCCGATGGAGCCGCCAATCGTATTGATATTCGTTCAAAAATCCGCCGAGAGGAACCTGAGACGCCTCGGGGAAGAGCAGGTCCCAACGATTCGGTGCCGGTTTGCTCTTCGGATCCGCCGCGCTTTTTTGTAACTGTTGCCGTAATTCCAGGAAGGCGGCAAGCGTGAAGGCCCCCGGCAGGATACAGCCCGCTCCAACGACGGCAATCGGCGTTTTTTCCAACTTCCGTGTTTTTATTGAAACGGTATTTCGATATTCCTGAACAACGATATGAGCGTTCAGTCCGCCGATTCCGAAGGCGTTGACGGCGGCCAATCGCGGCGGAGCGTCCGCAGCGCGGTCCCACACGGCGTTTTCCGTTGCAACGTGCAACAGCGATTCCTTCCACGGGAACTTGTCCGTCGGCGTTTCAAGATTGATTTGCCGAGGGATGAATTGCCGTTCGAACATCAGCAGGACTTTAATCAGTCCGGCGATTCCGGCGGCTTCGAGGCAGTGTCCGATGTTCGCTTTGACGCTGCCGATCAGAATTTTTCGTTTGCGTTTCTCCGTTTGCTCCGCTTGTCCGGCGGCTTCGGCAACGACTTCGTGCAGGGCGAGCAGTTCCGTGGCATCGCCGAGTTGCGTTGACGTTGCGTGCGCTTCGATGTAATCGAGCCGATCCGGTGTCAGCGGCACACACTGGGCGTAAGCCCGGCGAACGGCGAGCGATTGCCCTTCCTTGCGGGGAGCCCAGAGACTTTTGCCTTTGCCGTCCGACGAGATGCCGATGCCGCGAATCACGCCCTTGATCGAGTCGCCGTCGCGCCTGGCTCTTTCGAGCGTTTTGACGATCACGAAGGCGTGTCCGTCGCCAGGAACCATTCCGCTCGCTTTTTGATCGAAAGGCATCGATCCCGACTCCGACGAAGCCTGCGCGTGCGAAAAATGGATCATATTGTCGAAACGCAAATACGACGCTCCGCCGACAATCGCAACGTCGATGTCTCCGAAGCGCAAAGCCCTCGCAGCCAGAGAAAGAGCAACCAACGACGAAGCACACGCAGCGTCCAGTATCAGAGACGGTCCCGTTACATCGAGAGCCTTGGCAATGTTGGCCGCGAGATTGCCCGGCGGAGCAAACGCCGTTCCGTAACGTTGCCGAACAGTCTGAGCGATGCCGTCTCGGACGTTTTGCCGTTCGGTCAGCGGTAATTCCTGAAATTCCGGCAACGCTTCAAGGTATCGGACCGTCGCTTCCACGCCGAGTGCATAGACCCGCTCAACGGTCGGATCGTCGTTTTGCGTCGTACCGATGTAGATTCCGGCGTTTTTTCCTTTCAGGCGTTTCGCCTCCATTCCGGCATTCCGCAACGCTTGCAGAACGGTCTCGAAAGCCAGGCGATGGACTCTGTCAGAAAACAAGGTGGGATCGAATCCGTCTGCGCTGCCGAAATCCGCCGGGGGATATTCGGAAGCGTCAATGATTCCCGCCAAGGTCGAATAGCATTTTCCGCGAACGTCTTTCTTGTCGGTAACGTAAAACTCCCGATTTAACCGGGATTCGGGAACCTCCGAAACGACGCAGTTGCCCACGGCGAGGCAACGCCAAAATTCGTCCGGACCGTCAATGTCGGGGAAACGGCAACCGTAACCGATAATCGCCAACGGCTCGAACGAAGAATCAACGGTTTCTTCCCGCCGGTCTTCGGATCGAAGATCGGACGCTTCCCGTGCGCCGACGGCAATCAGATGGTTGCGGTAACGATAGGTTGCAATCGTCATCGAGCGATTGCCGCCGGAGTCGAGATCGGTACACGAAAACGTGTTATCATCGATTTGCCGGACCGTCCAGCGCAACGGCATATACGGTTGAGTGCCGTGCATTGCCTTGTACGCCGTTTCTTTGACCGCCCAAACTTGTTCACGGGGCAACTCCTGCTCCGATGCGTGAAAAAAACGCCGGGTGACCGTTTCGGACACGGAATCCGCGAGGGTCATATCGCAACCGAGCCGCAGTCCGGAGCGTTTGGCCAAGAGAACAAGCACCGAGTCGTCCGTATGCGAAACCGCCCAATCACGGTCAACGAGTTGTCCTCGATGGAACAATCGCGGACGGACGCCCTGTCCTTCCGCGTTGCGGCTGACCGTTTCCAGATCGCTCCACGGAACGGAGTCCAGCCCGGCGACGAAACGTGCCCAGAGGACGCTTGCACAAACCCGACCGGCGAACCATTGATCGCGGTAGTTTTTTGCGCCGATCTTTTTCCAACTCGCCCGTTCGCCCGGCGAAAGAAAGGTTTCCTCGTTGCCTGCCGTTGCCGTAGCCAACGTTGTAATGTCGGCGAGGATTCCGTAGGCGAACTCGTCTTCGTAACAGAGCATCGCGTCGAACACCGGATGCGGACCGAAAACGTCCGAAAAATCATTTTTTTGAACGGGAAACGGGTTCATGCGGCTCACTGCTCGGCGGCGTTTTCCAATTTTTTCAGCAATTTCTCGGCGGCTTCTCTTTGGAAGAACGGAGCCTTCGATTCAACGACCGCCTTGATGATTCCTGCGGCCAACTCGGTTTTCCCCTGGTCGGCCAACATCGCGGCGGCGAAGTACGCACCGTTCGACGAAAGTTTTTCACCGGCGAGAACCTGGTCCAACAGCCGCTCAGCCGTGCTTGTTTCCCCGCGCAGAAAGAACGTCCAAGCCAACAGAATCGCGCCTTCCTGCGAAGGTTGCCGACGCAGATTCGCTTCAGCCATTGTTGCGGCTTCGGCCAAATTCGCTTCGCGGTCTTTTTCGAGAAGAATCATCACCAGCCAAATAACGACTTCGGCGTCCCACCGTTTTTCAAGCACGTTGCGGAAATTGGATTCCGCTTCGTCCAAATTGCGAAGACTCATTGCCAACGTGCCTTGGAGTTTCATAATGTCCGGCGAATCGGGAAATTTGCGTCGGAGCAACTCGGCGGTCTTTTTCGCCTCTTCGAATCGTCCTTCGCTCAACTGCGTTGTCGCAACGAACGACAAGAGGGAAGCGTGTTCCGGATGCTCGGCCAACGCTTCTTCCAAGAGTTTCATGGCCTTGTCGCCTTCGCCGCGCTGCATCGCGATTTGTGCACGCAACGCCTTCGGCGGCATCTGGGTCGGATCAAGTTCGAAAGCCTTTTCGAACGCTTTCATCCCGCTTGCTTCGTCGCCCTCTTTGTTGCGTTTGAAATACACAAGTCCCAGGTGCAAATGAGTGCTGCCGCTCGTTCCTTCCAAGGCGACCAGCCGATTCAGACAACTGAGCGCACGATCAAAATCCCCGCGCATCTCGTAGAGATTGGCCAAGTTCGACCACATGGATTTCTCGATCACTTGTTTACGAACCGGACTGTCGTTGAACACTTCGAGCAATTCCTGTCCTCTGGCCAAAAGCATCGCGGCTTCGGTGCGACGCCCTTCCGTTCGGGCAATGTCGGCCAAGAGGAATAGCGCCTCCGGGTCATTCGGGTGCTTGTCGACGGCGTCGTCCAGGAGTCTCCGGGCAATATCGGCTCGACCGAGCGCGGCGGACCATTTTGCCAGAGTCGTCATTGCGGGAGAAATGCCCGGATCAATTTTTGAGGCCAGGTCGACGAGGTGGGCGGCTCGTTGAAGGTCCCCGGCGGCGAAGCATTCCTGAGCCGTTTTCAAGGTTTTCTCAATGTCGGCTTGCTGTTCGGCGGTCAATTTGGGGAGGCTGCTCGGCATCACGGCGGTTGGAGTCGCTGCTGGCGTCGTTGCGGAACGAGACCGCTGGGCCGACGACGTATTGGAAACAACGACCAATGCTACAAGGGCAATCGAGACGACAAGAAGCGGGTGGCATTTCATCACAGAGGCGGGGTTAGCGATTCAAAGTTCGGGGCGTGTAATGGGGAAACGGCACCAACTCCGACAATCCCGGCCCTTTGGAAAATGGAATTATATTTTATTTTACGTTGTTGCCTATCCAGTCCGACGAAAAAACACGCAGATTTTCCGGTTTCTCCATATCGACATCAGGTCGTTGTCTGGGCTTTTCTGGTTATCCGGTTGGGGCCAGCGCCCTGATTTTTGGTGTGGTTTGGGCAATTTTTAGAAGTGTTCAAGGGGAGGAAAAGTCTAGGAATCACGCCTTTTCATCTAATTTTATACTTCCTCAACTGCCGAAAATTGGGCGACGTTTGTCGAACAGGAGGGATTTTTTTGGGGTCGTCTTCTATTGTCCTATTGACGCACAAAACAGAGCGGTTAGAATTTCTCGGACGGTTTGCCCGCGTAGCTCAACTGGCAGAGCGCAGCATTCGTAATGCTGAGGTTGAGGGTTCGATTCCCCCTGCGGGCTTTAACGTAAAGTCAATACAATCAAGGGTTTGCAACCGTTCTTCTTCATGCGAAACCGTTAGATTTTCAGCCGCAAAAGCGCAGGGACCTGCGCTTTTCGAAAAGAAAAGGAGGTTTCCATGCCGCGTCTCAACACGCGACCGCCGAAAATGTCACTGGTCAAATCGACCGGTGAAGCCGTCGTCTACGTCAACCGAAAAAGGAAGTATCTCGGCCCTTGGGGTTCCGAAATCGCCCGACAACGGTACAACCAGTTCCTCGAAGCCTGGGCTGCGTCCAATGGCCAACTGCCTGACGAATCGCCCGGCAATATGACCGTTTCCCAAGTCGTCGCCGCCTACCTCGACTGGGCCAAGCCGCACCTCGACCGGACGCACCTCTTTCACAGCAAAACGGTCGCCGCCTTTCTCCTCGAACTGCACGGCCACACGCCCATCGAAAAGTTCGGGCCCAAATGCGTCCGAACGAAGTTTGCCGAATGACGGTCGGCGAAATCGACCGCTCCGGCGAAATTTGGGTCTATCGGCCCGTCAAACACAAAGGAACATGGCGGGGCCACGGCAAGGCCGTCGCTCTTGGCAAGCCGGAGCAGGAAATCATCGCTCCCCGATTGAAAGGCAAGCCGCCGCAGGCTGCCGTCTTTTCGCCGAAGGCTACCATCATCGAAAAAAAGGAGCGCGACGCAGCCCGGCGGAAGACCAAGGTCCAGCCGTCGCAAGTTCTGCGAGCGGAAAGTCGGGCCGAAAATCCGAAAAGCCGTGTCCGGGAACATTATGATTCCGGTTCTTACCGCCAGTCCATTGAGTACGCCATTATCAGGGCGAACAAGACCTTGCCGCCGGATCAACAGATTCCGCACTGGACACCGTATCAGTTGCGGCACTCCGGCGTCACGGAAATCACGTTGGAAAACGACGGCAACTGCGACGTTGCCCGTGCCGTTGCCGGCCAAAAGTCCATTGCCGTGACACAAGGATACAATCACGCCGACCTGAAAATCGCCATCGAACAGGCAAAAAAGCGGTCGAAGAAAGCCGAAAAGTGACTTTTGAGCCGGTTTTTTGTTTTTTGCCAAGTCATTGGAGAGGGGGCGACAACTTCCAGAAAGTCTGGTAAAATATGGCGAGTTGGCAAACCGGTCTCGATTCCCGGTGCCGACTTCGAAAATATCATGTTCGGCGGCGGTATGTTTTTGTTACTGGATTCAAACGGTTACATTTACCGGTCGCAATGGATCGACGGAGAACTGGAGTTTTTGCCGCAAACATCGTCGCCGATCGATACCGCTAACCTTTATGCTATCGCATTTTGTGACGGCTTGTTTATCGGCGTCGGAGCGAACGGCAAAATCGTTTCCAGCGTGGATGGCGACGGATGGATTCTTGAAACGGCACCCGTCGGAACGCCGTCACTCTTTCACGTCTTCGCAGGAAACGGCGAATTCATCGCCGTCGGTCAAAACGGTACGATTATTTCATCCATCGACGGTAAGACGTGGACGAAGCGAAACAGCGGACGAACGGAGGATTTTTACGCCGGTTATTATTATGACGGCTTGTACATCGTTGCCGGAAAAGACGGCGTCCTGATTGCATCCGAAAACATTGCTACGGGATTTTCGTCGCCGTATCCGACAAACGTAACATCAATTATCCGCGTCGTACATCGGCATAACGGCGTTTATATTCTCGGTACGGACGCGGGGCAAATCGTCGTCTGCGCGACCTTCGCGGAAATCCTCGGAATGATTTTCGAAACGGATACGCTCTCGCCTTCCAACGATCCGCCGCTTCCGCTTCAGGAGTACGCCGATCCGGGCATCAGTAACAGATATGCACGCGGCGATCACGTTCACCCGACGGACGGACTCATTACCACGGCCCACGTCGGGCAACCCAACGGTGTGGCTTCGCTGAACGAAAACGGCGTTATTCCTGATGCGGAAATCAGACGCGGCGAACCGAACGGCGTTGCGGCGACCGACGAAAACAATATTCTGGCAAAAAAACACTGGCCGCCCTATGACGATCTCATTGAAGCCATCGTCGCACTCCTGCAAACGGGGCGCGAGTTCAAACAAGTCTTTTCGCCGTTCCATCGGGGACCGCTGGTTTCATCGATCCTGCACGATGCCGATTGCTATAACGGAAATTATGTCATGGCCGGTGAGGCGGGTATCGGTTACGCAAACGAAAATAATCTGAACGATTGGAAATTGTCCGAAAATCAGCCGTTCGGTAATGTACCGGTCATCGGTTGCCGATTCGGTGAAGACGACCGTAACGAAATCGTCTGCGTTGCCGTCGATACGCAACACCGCATTGCCGTCAGTCGGGATTTCGGCCGCACTTGGTCGGAGCCGATTGACGCCGGACCGCAGTATGATTTTTCCTGTCTCGATTATTATAACCGTACATTTACGATACTTTGCCACGGCGGACAGGTGCTCCGGCTCGTTTGGATCGACGGCGAATTTTTCGTCGAAGAGCAGGCCGATTCGCCGACGATTACGGAATTTCTCACGACGATCCGCGGCGGCAACAGCCTCTGGCTGGCCGTCGGAAACAATGGACGGGTAAGGACTTCGGTTAATGCGTCCCATTTTGTACCGAAAAACTCCGGAACGACGCTCGACCTTTTCAGCATGGCGCACGGAAACGGCGAATTCCTCATCGGAGCGGCGGACGGCAACGTTTTTCGGACCGTTGACGGCGAAACGCTGACGTTGTGTCCGAAGCCGTTTGAGAGCAACGCCGATATTATTGCAACGCGATTCATTGGCACACTGTTTTTCGTAACGAATCGGGACGGCGAGTTGGCCGTCGGCGACGGCGATCAATGGAACGTTCAGGATTGTCCGCTCAAGGGGCATCCGATGCGGGCGATTTCCGGTGACGGAAATTCGTTTGTCGTCGGTGACGACCTCGGCAACATCGCCGTTTCGACCGGCGTCAAACTGAACATCGGCGGCGGCGGTTGCAGTTGCGACGGATCGGGACACGGCAGCGGTCCGGTAACATGGGATAACGTACAAAATAAACCGGCGACTTTTCCGCCGGGCACGCACACACACGTCTGTGCCGACATTACCGACTTGGAGGCTCGTCTTGCGGAGATCGTTTGCGACGGCGAAATAACTGTAACGGGAAAGTCTGCCTATCAAAGTTGGCTGGAACAGCCCGGCAACGCCGGAAAAACCGAAGCGGAATTCGTCGCATCGCTCAAAGGCAAGGACGGCGACAAAGGCGATAAGGGCGACAACGGCGACAACGGCGATAAGGGCGATAAAGGCGATAAGGGCGATAAAGGCGATAAGGGTGATAAGGGTGATAAAGGTGACTGTCATTGCAAAACGACGTTCGT
>Ga0099364_10002510_pt1 | contig 29169 bp, 26 predicted proteins | sample TergutTh196P3_FD_73070 | JGI IMG/M metagenome (GOLD analysis project Ga0099364, IMG submission 73070) | Microcerotermes parvus P3 segment gut microbial communities from Pointe-Noire, Republic of the Congo - Th196 P3 | ecosystem: Host-associated > Arthropoda: Insects > Digestive system > Gut ...
CATTTTTTAACGTAAGAAAAACTGTAGGATGTTTGTTTAGATGTTTTTCAATTATATCTTTGTGTTCCATTATTTTAAGACCATTAAACAAAGATTTGCTATCTTTATTTATGTCAAAAAAATAGGATAACATATTCATATTGAGCGTTTTTCCAAAACGTCTTGGGCGAGTTATCAGAGTAACTTCGCCTTTATTCTCAAGTAATTCCTTGATGAACTGAGTCTTATCGATATAAAAATAATTGCCTTCGATAATCTTTTCAAAGGACTCAGCGCCGGTTAATATTTGCTTTTTCATAATTAATTATATTTTTTATCTACTGCAGCTTTTTAATTTGCGCGGCAAAGATAATAGTTTTTATTATGAAAAAAAATTGAAATAAAATCTTATCGCGAAAAATAGAAACAATTGAAAAGAAAATCGGATTTAACGGTTTTTTGTAATTTTTTGTAAAATGTGTTAGATATTATAAATTAGGTAGTTAGGAAAGGGTATAATCATAAATTGCAGCCCTCCGTACATCCCACGCTGCAGCACTCGGTACGAGTGCCACGTAGATAACCCCGAGTTAGCGTAAGCGCAACTCGGGGCATCTCCGAATATGTGACATATTTAGTTTGCGGCATTATTTTCATAATCCTTTGTATTTTAAGGAAAAAATAACTACCAAGTCAGGAGTTCTGAATTTAATTGTTGAACGATTTTTAAATAAAGTGCAAAGGTAATAAAAAAGAGAGGAAAAAAGAAAGGAAAAAATTTTTATCTGAAATTTGGAAAATAGAATTTTTTCAACTACTTTTATCGCTGAAATTCACTTGAATATTCACTTGATTTTCAATCATATTTTAAAACTTTCGGGTTCTTCAGCCACGGACAAAAGGGTAAAATTCCGAAAATGATAACCTTATAATGAATAATGCCCTCTAATTAAACAGCGGATTAACAGGAAAATTTGACCAAATTTTATATTTTCCTCCTAACCTGCTTAGAACTCTGTTCCACGTGCCGACTGAGTTTGCAGACATTATTGTTCTGTCATCGATATCAGAAACGATCCACGAATGTTCATTGATTTCCATATCTAACTGATCAGGATCCCATCCAGAATAACCTATAAAAAATTTCACATTATTATGATTTGCTATTCCGCTGTTAATCAGTAATTTCAGTGTTTCAAAATTTCCACTCCAATAAACTGATTTAGTAATTTTAATTGAATCGGGAATTTTGTCCCCAAAAGTATGAATATAATGAAGAATAGATGTTTGGACCGGTCCGCCAAAATATAAATTACCTTTGAAACTCAGAACATCGTCAATTAAGTTTTCCGCTATAACATCAGTTGGTTTATTCAGAACAAAACCTACTGTTCCATCTTGATTGTGTTCGGTTATAAGAATTACTGCACGTTTAAATTCAAGTTCGTGGTCAAAGGGGTCGGCAATTAAAATTTTACCTATTCCGGGAGATATTTCGTTGGGTATTTTTTTAAATATGTCTTGCGCAATCATTCACTATTCTAATTATTTAGCTCTTTTTTCAGATTATTTTGAGAATACAAAAGTAATTGTTTTTTGAAATATTTTTATACTTTTGCATTTTATTTTTGATAGAATTATCACTTTAGTATGAAAATATTTTGTATCGGACGTAACTATGTATCTCACGTTGAGGAGTTTGGCAATCCTTTGCCCGATGACCTTATTGTTTTTATGAAACCTGATACTGCTCTTTTACGCAAAAATGCCCCTTTTTATATACCTGATTTTACGAAAGAGGTAGATTTTGAAACTGAATTAATTGTCCGTATCAATAGGGTTGGAAAAGGAATTGCTGAAAAATTTGCACACCGATACTATAATGAAATTGGTTTGGGAATCGATTTTACTGCGCGCGATATTCAAAACGAATTGAAACAGAAAGGATTACCTTGGGAAATAAGCAAAGCATTTGACTATTCGGCTGTTATTTCTGAATTTGTAAAAATTGATTCTTTTGTAAATAATATCAAAAACCTTCCTTTTCATTTAGAAATTAACGGTGAAATACGTCAAAAAGGAAATAGTAAAGATATGATTTTCAGTATTGATAAAATAATTTCGGAACTGTCAAAATATTTTACTTTTAAAATTGGTGATATAATTTTTACAGGAACACCCGCTGGTGTTGGCTCCGTGGCTATTGGAGACAGATTGAAAGGTTTTATTGAAGATAAATGTTTTTTTGATTTTATTGTGAAATAGGTTTTATATTAAAATCAGCCACTTATTACACGAATTTGCACAAAAAAAGGCAGCACAATCAAATTGCGCTGCCACTTTTTTATTATTGCCACAAATTTGTTTGTTATAGCCACTAATTACACAAAAATTAGGGAGCACGACCAAGTTGAGCTCCCCTTTTTTATTTTTGCCACAATTTGTTTGTTATTGAATTTATTGAAATTGTTATTGAACTTGTTGAAATTGTTATTGAGTTTACCGAAATATTGAATTTATTGAATACACTAACCACTAACCGCTAATCACTAATCACTCCTCTTCTTCAAAATCCTCTTCCTCTTGAACATTTTTATTTTCAAAGCTTTTCAGAACAGTATTCAGGCGGCTGTCGGGTGCTTGAATTAGGTTATATTGTCTTATTGTTCCGCTGGCTTTGATGATTCGTTCTTCTTGTTTAAGTCCTAAAATATTATGGTTGTAATCTTCAAGTGATGAGCGGGTTTGCATTGTACCGGGTGGTCGGTAACTGAAAAAGAAGTATAATCCCGGTTTTGCTTCAACATGTAAATCTAATGTATTTCCCGCACGACTAAATGAAATTTTACCTTTGACGTGTACTTCACGGTTTACGGGATAATTTTTCATCCACAAAAGAGTTGCTTTACCGTCTGCAAAATAACTTCTCGCGTCTTGGTTCCATTCCCAAGTAAGACTATCAAAAACCATTGTGTATTGATATTCGGGAGGTATAACCTTTAATTTTTCAATGGCGGTCAGTTCTCTGCCTGCTTTTTGGGCTTCGGGCAAACCAATCCATTCGGCTAACCTTTTTAAAGTATTTACACTTTCGGGGTTTCCTTTTTTGTCAATATCAGTATCTCTGATAGTATTAACCATTATTTCTACAGAACGAGGGTCGAGCATAAAATCTACTCCATAAAGCGTAAGGAATTTTGCTTCACCCGTACCTCTGTTATGCGTGCCAAAACCAGAGGATGCCATTTTGACGTGATCCATTTCGAGTCCAAGATTAATAATTCCGTCAGCGGTAACAGTACATCCATCTTCGTTGTAACGGAATACTGTTCCCATTGTGTCAGGATTTGCCATTTTGAGAGCAGATTCTAACACAAAAGCAAGTATTTCGTCTTTAAAATATAAAAATCCTTCCGAAGTCATAATAGGAACGTCTGAATGGAAAAGTCTATCTTCAAAAAACGAACTATAAACTAAATTAGAATCGCGATTTAAATAAATTGCTTTATAAATATTTTCATATTCATAGTTTTGGACATTTGTACCAATTGGAATTAAGACATTTTTGGGGTCTATTTCAGCATCAAAACGGACATATTCCTGCGGACCGAGCGTTGAACATTCTTGTAACATCTTTGCACCTCCTTTGAAATTAAGTAACGGATTTTCAGCGGTAAGAGTAACGTCTCCCTGATATGCAAAACGGGTGTTAAAAGTAAATTTTTCTCTTTCTAAAATACTACCCTTCGCAACTGTTTGAATATTTTTATTTACTTCTATATCATTGAAATATATTGTTTTAGTTAAATCGTCACCATTCAAATAATCATATTTACCGGATGCTGTGTATGCTTTTTTGCCAAGAATACTAACACGTGCGTCATAAAACCAATGAATAGAGTCGTTTAGCACAATTCTAACCGAATCTAATGGATCCATAACGGCATCTTTTCTGATGGTAACTTTTCCGTCATTAAGGAACATATTTGCGTCCGCGGTATAAATATTTTTCACTTCGTCAGCGTTAATAATCCTGTTAATTACGTCATAAACAGCCACTGGTGCAAGAAATTCGAGTTCATCTTGGCGGCGGAGAGTAGAAACAAACCTGTTTCCAACAGAACCACTTGAGCCGAGCATAATTATATTTTCGTCTATTTCCCACGAAAAGTCGTTAATATATGAAACATATCTATTTTCGGTAAATTCAACTTTGTTGTTGATATCTCGAGATGTGAATTTTCCTTTTCTAGTTTCAAAATCAATATGAGCGAGTAGGTTATTAGTTTTGAAATTAACTTCTGTTGTACCGGGTTCGCTAATAAGGTTAAAATCAGCGGAGTCTGCCATAACAGCATGGTGTCTGAGGTCCATTTTTTTTGCAAAAAGAGTTGCTTTTGTCATATCTAACGTACCCTTTCCTTCTAATCCTGTGGGTCTGACAGACAATGCACCTTCAAATTTGTTTTCGCCTTCGTGCATGGTAAAAGGAGTTTCTTGTGATGTTGCTATTAATCTATTTTCATTTGGGAGAAAATTAATGTCGCTCAAATGACCTTTGACATCAGGAAATTCAGTTCCTGTTGATTGCGGATTTACAGTGAATTGTTGTGCAATTCCCACCGTTTGTGTAGGTAAAAAAGTAAAATCATCTGAAACGCTTTCAGATTCAATATATTTTAATGTACCGGCTCCTTTGAGTCCTTTGTTGCTTAAATCGATAACGGCAACAAAATTTGCTTTTCCGTTATAAATGGGATATCCTTCGGGTGGGGATTCTATTTTAAATCCTAAGGAATAATCTTCTCTGACAACCAATGTTTCGTTGATATTCGGGAAAATTCCCGAGTGTAGTTCGCCGGGGAATGCAACATTTTTATAGGAAAGTTTATTAATACCTTCCATCACGAATGGTTCTACTTGGAAATAAAATGTTTCTCTTTCGTAAGCACCGTCATGAATGTTTTCCTTGTCGTAATAAACGTAAGAGTCTGTTTTGCTGGTGAGTCGTGGATATTCAGGATAAAATTCTTTGCCTGATTTATTATCATTTCTGTCAATTTCTAAATATCCTGACAGTTTTTCTACGGTACTCTCTACATTTCGCAAGAGTGGACGTCCCATAAAATCTGATTCGCGCGATTCAACTTTCATTGACATAGAATCAATAATTTCTAAGTCAATTCTGAAATCTTGATAGTTGAAATGAAAACTATTTCCGTAGAGATTAATCATACCCGCAGAAATTGTTCCGTCGAAATTGAAACTTCTATCTTTTTTAAGTGTAAGTTTGTCGTCTTTTGGGAAAAATGATACGTTCTGATTATCGCTGATAGACACAACCGACACGCCGTTTAATGCTATATCATAATTACTCAAATCAAAGACAGCGTTTGGTATATGTCCGGGTGTAACCGACTTGAATCGAATTACGTCATAATCTTTTTGTCCTGCACGAAACAGAACGTAGTCTCGCAATCTGTCTCTAATTTCAATGGTATCAGAATTGACATTATATCCAACAAAACCATAAAAAGAAAGATTTATAATTTGTTGTCTTACAGGACTTTCGGGCATTCCAAGATAATTTGCATAACTTAATGCCGTAAATTTATCTTTTTTTATTTGTCTTGAGAAATTTAACAGTCCCTGCAAAGGATTTACGGCATCCATACCTTGTAATCTATTGTAAAATTCTTCTCTAAAATAACTTGTAGATTCAAAAAAAGCATAGTTATCGGCGGCACCGTCAATCATTCTAATGTCGATTTCATTTTTGTTGATGTTCCATTTAATCATTTGGGCATCAATGCTCATGTTGTGAAATGTACTAAAAAATGATGAGTTTGACAATCCTTCGCCTTCTCGTATCAAATATAAGTCTTTGGTACTGTCTAAATATTTGAAAGTGAGTCCGGGATGATAAATAAAACCGGTATCTAATTTAATGGTTATTTCGGCATCATTACTTGCAATTTGGTCGGTTCTGAGGATAAAAAAGAGAGATTTAGCGGTAATAAAAATTTCATTATTTCTAAAAACGTGAATTTCAGCGGGGTAAGCATCAGTTCCTGATCCCAATAATTTTGCGCCTTGTTGTGAGAATCCTCCTTCATAATCAAAATTAGGAAAAATACTTTTTATGTCGTATCTTTGTTCATAGGAAACAAATCGAGGATAAGTAGAATTTTCAGGTTTGCTAATACTCGTAACTTTATGGTTTATTTTACCATGCAAAGAATAATTGAAATGAAACTTATTTTGAAACTCAACATTTTCGATTTCAAATTCAGATTTAGTCATATTTAAATGGTAATTTCCGAAACGAGCGTTAACCATATTAGCGGGGAAACCACTTTGAGTCCAATCAATTTCTCCTTGTTTTCCATTCCATATTCCTGATTGTAGATTTATAGTGCCTGAGGTGTTTAAAATTGAAATACTGTCACGTCTTGTGTGGCATGAAATCCTTGTTTGAGTATAATCTGCTCGAAGTGAATCGGAAAATGTAAACCTAAAATAAGAGTGTTCTGCGCGCCATTCAATTGCTGCTGATGAAAAAATTATATCGTCAGTAATCATATTTTGAGTATGCTCAAACAATTTTAAGACGTTTCTTAGCGAAGCTCTCGGCTGTCCTAATAAATTGATAATTGCTGCATGCCAGACGTTCCTACTTTCTTCACTCTGATTCGAGGCTGTCAATATCATCACAGTTTTAAGATAATTTTGATAATCAACAGGTTTCGGCTTATTTTGGTGAATTAGGTCAGATGTTCTTAAAATTGTAGTTCGCAACTCGGAAGTAGTTTCGTTTGACCAAAAATATTGCAGTTCCATCAAAAACTCTCTCAGCACTTTTTTATCCATTATACCACTTAAAATTTTTTCCATGGCATAAATATATTCCTCTTCCCCTACATCCGAAAAATGCCTGCTTTGAGAAACAGCACCCTGTATCACGAAAAACAAACAAATAAAAGGCAATAATAAAAATCTGTTCATATAATTTTAAAAATTTTTTCCTTTATACTATTTTGTAAAAAAAAAGTTTTAAAAAAAGGAAAAAATTTTTTAGAATTTTTCTGCAAAGGATTATCTTTGGCGAAGAAGCCATCCATTTTACTCGACAACACAACGCCTTCCCATTTAAGAAATAGCTTACGATAAGGATGTATTTTTTAAGAAAAATTAATTTACTTGTGTTTAATTAAAAAAATTCAACTATTTTTGCAAAAAAAATAATGCCAAACAATAAAGCCATTCAATTTAAATGAACAGATTGACTCCCGAAGGAATTAAGTTTATTATCACATTGGCAATATTTGAGGTAGCAATTATTAACGCACTTCCACATCGCAACTATTACGAAAAAGGAGCAGTAACAATGATAGAAATATTTGATTTAGATTACGAAACAATTCTATAATTAATTTACTAATGTGAAACATACATGACAAAAATAATATTTTAGACTCATAAACGAGTGATTATATTTCGGTAAACTCAATAACAATTTCGGTAAACTCAATAACAATTTCGGTAAACTCAATAACAATTTCGGTAAACTCAATAACAATTTCGGTAAACTCAATAACAATTTCGGTAAACTCAATAACAATTTCAATAGATTCAATAACCAAATCACTTTGTGACCCTTGTGGTATAATAATAGGACTTTTCGGAGAGGAGGCAATAAACAACAACGCAAAGATATATCGTTTTTTTACACTGCAAAAAAGACAAAAATAAAGGTTAGTAAAAAAAATAAAAAAAGGGCATCTCTCTTTTGAGATACCCTTTTTGATTATTACATTACCTTATATTAAAATCTACTAATAGGTTATTACAGGCGGTACTACAATGTTATACAGCAACATATTCTGGGTCTGATTTGTCTCTTAAACTTAACTTAAACCTGTTCCTGTTTGATTTTACTTCTATTTTCCATTTATCTAAAAATTAAAATGTTACAAAATAATACCATATTCACCATTGATATGATTGAGCAGACCATAGAAGTCCGAAGTAAATAGTCAAATTTTAATACATCGGCTTAATTCGCCTATTATTACATTCTTGAAAAAGGTTTTTCTATAAATTATATTTTGTATTGAAATATTTTGTATCTTTGCACTTAATTTTAAACTATTTTTGTAATATGACAACTGATATTATAGATAAAAATGTAGAATTTTCGGATGCACCCCGCAGCATCGATGACATCAAAGCGAGTTATCCAGATGAGTGGATTTTGTTGGGAAATCCCGAAATGGACGAATATGACTCGGATTTCATTTCGGGAGTCGTGTTGTATCATAGCCCTGACAAAAGAGAGTTGGCTTATCGAGACAAGCCATTACTCAAACTGTACAAAAAAAGAGCACTGTTTTTTAATAGAGTTACCCCACGTAGAGAGAAAAGACACGCTATTATTAGCCTTTATTCAACTTTAAAACTATGACTTATCAATTTAAAAGAGACCCCGAAAGCGGGATGATACTAGTTGTTGTTCAGTTGGATAAAGAATACCATTTGAAAATGGCACTTGACACCGGTGCTACGTGTACAACATTTGATTTCAATGCTTTACACGTGGATGGTTACCCGACTTCTGACACTATTGAAAAAGGCGCAATAGAGACAGCCAACGGAATAGTAGAAGTAGGCTTATTTAAAGTCGACAGCCTTTCAGCGTTTGGACACACAAAAAACAATATGAAAGTTCAAGTTTATGATTTTCTTGCACATGGTATTCTCTCTGATTATGAAGGTGTTTTAGGTTTAGATTTTTTTGAAAACACCAAATTCACAATTGATATGGTAAACCAAACCATCGAAGTCAAAAGTTAATAGTCAAATTTTAATACCTCGGCTTAATTCACCGATTATTACAACCTTGAAAAGGTTTTTTTGCAAATTGCATTTTGTATTGAAATATTTTGTATCTTTGCACTTTGTTTAAAATATATATATTTATCAATATGAAAACAGATATAACAGATAAAAATGAAGAATTTTCAGGCGATGTACGTAGCATTGACGACATCAAAGCGAGTTATCCAGATGAGTGGATAGTGATAGGCGACCCAGAAACAGACCAGTATGACAGGACTATTTCAGGGGTGGTACTTTATCACAGCCCTGACAAAAGAGAGTTGGCTTATCGCGACAAGCCCCTGCTCAAAAATTACACGGTAAAAGAACTCTTTTATAATAGAGTTACTCCCTGCAAAAAACGACCTGTTATTGCAACTATTTTTTCTACTTATAAACCTTTAAAACAATGATATATCAGTTTGAAAGAGACCCCGTAGGCGGAACACTATTGGTTGAAGTTCGGTTGAATAGGATTTATAAAATGAAAATGGTGCTTGACACGGCAGCTTCAATCACAACATTTGACGTTAATGCGTTGCGCGTGGTCAGTTATCCAATTGGAAATACAATTGAAACGGGTATGGTGGAAACAGCCAGCGGAATAATGCCGGTGGATATTATTGAAACGAATACCATGTCCGCATTTGGGCATACTGTGTATGGAATGAATGTTCAGATATATGATTACCTCGTGTATGGTATTATATCAGGATATGAAGGTGTTTTAGGTTTAGATTTTTTTGAAAATACAAAGTTCTGTATTGATATGGTAAACCAAACCATCGAAGTCCATAGTTAATTGTCAAATTTTAATACTTCGGCTTAATTCACCGATTATTACAACCTTGAAAAAGGTTTTTTTGTAAATTGCATTTTGTATTGAAATATTTTGTATCTTTGCACTTTATTTTAAACTATTTTCTAATATGAAAACAGATATGATAGATAAAAATGCCTTTGTAGGCGGAGTTCTACGCAGCATTGAAGACATCAACGCAAGTTATCCTGATGAATGGATTTTGTTGGGATCCCCCGTATCGGACGAGTATGACCGAACAATTTCGGGGGTTGTATTGTACCACAGTCGCGACAAAAGAGAGGTTTGTTATTTAGGCAAACCATTCGTGAAAAATTATGACAAAGTTGCTTTGTTTTTTAATAGGGTTACTCCACGCCGAGAGAAAAGACAAATTATAGCGAGTATTTTTTCAACATGGAAACAACAATGATTTATCAATTTGAAAGAGAACCAATAAGCGGGGTAATATTTGTTAACATTCTATTGGATGAAAAGTACAAACTGAAAATGGTACTTGATACCGCCGCTTCCCGCACAACATTAGATATTAATCCGCTACACTTGGCAGATTATCCAATTGGTGAGATAATTGAAAAGGCTATGGTGGAAACTTCAAGCGGAATTATGGAAGTAAATGTCATAGAAACAAACACCATATCTGCATTTGGGCATACGGTGCATAGTACGGCTGTTCAGATATACGACTTTCTTGCACACGGCATCTTATCCGATTATGACGGTCTTTTAGGCTTAGATTTTTTCGAAAATACAAAGTTCTGTATTGATATGGTAAACCAAACCATCGAAGTCCGAAGTTAATTGTCAAATTTTAATACCTCGGCGCCACTTCTGGCGCAACAGGTCTGAAATCGCGAGGATGCAGTACATCTTCACTTGAAAACTTAAAATGATACGGTTTGAAACCATTGTGAAAATATGCAAATTTTATTTGAATCGTCTTGATAATGAGACGATTGTTTCTGATTCGCACGCCAAGTCCAAATGATGAATAAATATTGTTTAGCGAGACAGGTTGGTAGAAATCGTCTAACCAATTGACGTGCGCAAAAGCATATATCACAAAACGAAAATCATAAATGTTAAGCGGAGTGAAAAAGCACTGCTCAAGCGAAATGCTTAAACGATGCCTGCCAAGTGCGGTATCGTTGCGTAAATCCTGAATATCAGAAATGAAACGGTCTTCAAGATTGTCGAAAAGTTGCCCTGTATAACGTGCGTTTATGTATGTGCGCATTCGCCAATTTCTAATTGCGGTAAGGTTGGTGATATATTTCAATTGGATGTCAATTATGCCTTGTTCGGCTTTATTGCGAAAAAATGTACCGAAGGCAACCGACCTCACCACGTATCCGAAATCAGGAATGAAATATCCTCTCGCTAAATCCACGCCAAGATAGGTGCGCCAATAGTTTTCGTTCATTTCGCGACCATACGTAACTGTCGTTATATCGCCATAAGGAATGTCTTCCGTGCGACCGAAATGGTACATCATTGATGTTTTGTAGAACATTTGCTTCGACCACGACAGAGACGCAAGATATGTCGTTCGGTTTTGAAACCTGTAAAACAGATTTTCGGAATTTTCGGGTCTATCAGTAAACTCAAGTCGTTGCGCCCGAAGTGATAGGGTAAGATTCTTTCGTTTTTGGTCGGGGTAGGATTTGTCTATTATCTCGAAAGAACGTCCAAGCCATGCGTCACAAAGGTTATATCTGATGGAAACGGAAGTAGGCAGGCGATTATCGGCTGCGGGTGCGTGGTAGAGCGTTGGTGTTCGCGTATCATTAAAAATCAGATGTCCTGCGTATTTCGTGGTTGGCGAGTAAAAATCGCGCTGTAAACCAAAACCGTAACGTTGATTTTCAAACTTATCCAAATATTCGGCATGAAAAGTTGTAAAGGTACGTCTGATATTCGTTGAACGCAGCATTGCGCTGTATCCCGTCAATCCTTCTTTTTGCGTATCCAAATAAACGCCTGCTTGTCCGTCGATACCCGCACCAACGATGTTGCGGTTGGTAACTGAAAAATTGCCGTTAGACAATAAATTAGTACCGAAACTTGCCGAATAAGGAAACGCATCCTGCACCATCACAGTAACGTCCACTTCACTGTCGGAAACAGGAACGGCGATAATACGCACATCGTTTATATACCTGACACTACGAATATACCGCTCCGAATGCGCCAATTTGAAACCATCAGCCAACTCACCTTCGCTGAATAAAAGCATATTGCGCACAATAAACTCGCGGGTGTCGATATGTAGGGCGTTAGCGGCTTTGCCCGACCATTTGGGCTCACGCGTAATATTGTCTTTTACGGAATCGCCAAAAGGTTTGAGTTGCACAATATTTATCTTCCTGATGGTTAATCCTTCAACGCTGCCGAATAACATTTCAGGCGAGGGAGTTTTCAGAGTATCAACTTTTGACGATGAATTAGTGTTATAAATTTTGTTGAAAACTTTTTTAAAAATACCATCTTTTTTCACACTCAAGGTTTTTTGTTCCTCCGTTTGTGCGTAAACTTGCGTTATTCCTAAAACAAACGCTAAAAATACGTATAAAAAGAGTCCTTTCATTACATAAACGAGGTATCAATTTTCCAAAACTTGTCTGTTGCGCAGCCACGATTACAGGTATTTGTTCCGGGATTGTTGCGTATGTAAAGGATTTTCCCTTCCTCTTGTGTTGCGTTCAATGTGCCGAAAAGAATATTCAGTGCTTCGGCTGTGAGTCTATTTTTGCGGCAATTCATAAACATTAGCGCGTTTGTATTGCTCGTTTCTAAACTCGTTAATTGATTTCCTTCGCAAATTACATTTGTTAATAAACGGTTTTTGTTTAAGTTTAAACTTGTTAATTGATTTTCCGAGCAATGCAGGATGGTCAGTGATGTATTGGTGCTTAAGTCCAACACGGTTAGTCGATTATTGTCGCAAACTAAATTTGTTAGCGCAGTATTAGCGCACACATCCAATATGGTTAATAAATTATTGTCGCAAATTAAATGTGTTAGCGCACTATTCCTACTCACATCCAAATTCGTTAATCTGTTTCTGGCACACCGCAATGATTGCAGTTCGGTATTGTTACTTACGTCCAAGTCCGTTATTTTACAACCGTTGCAATTAAAATGCGTAATGTTCTGTCCAGAAATGATGACTTTACGATGAGCCTTTTTTGTATAATGGTGGCTGTACGTAACAACGCCGGGCGTAAGGTTTCGTGTATCTATTGTTCTGTCCCCCCAATCAATTGTTATTGATCCTGACCCTTTTACGCTAAATTTTACGTTACCGAACTTGTTCAATGTCATGGTCATCGTAACCGTATCTGCTGCGGTGCTGTTTGCATGTACCATAAGCACACAGATGACACAGATTAAACTGATATACACTGATTTTTTCAAGGCTATCTTGCCAAAAACAAAATCTGTGAAAATCTGTCGCATCCGTGTTATCTGTGTGCAAAAATCCATTTTCTTGAGAATAATTCAGGTTAAAAACTCCCAAACTTTAAAGTCAAATTAGCCGAAAAGCCATTAAAAGTCGTTGTTGGAGCAAGCGATGTTCCTTCATACGCAAATTTGAAGTTAGGAACATAACGATAACTAACTCCCAAAGAGATTCTGAAAAATTGTGATACATTCAATTCTGCTGCAACTCCCGGCTCTACAACGAAAATAAACTTTGACGGATGTTGAACATCATTTGTGTCCTCTTCGTTGTATACCTGATACCGTACAGAATAAGATGCACCGCCAAACCCCAAAAGCGTATTGGCATTAAAGTGCAGCAACCTGTTGGAAGAATGAATGTACTCTAAAATTACTGCGCCATAACCGCCTGTCCAATAAGTGCTTTTTTCGTTTTCATGTCCTACAACGGGACAATCAAAATGAGTTTTTGCTGTGGGAAGTAAGCCGTATCCTCCTATTCCAACCGAGAATATACTGTTAAAAATAAGTCCGCCTTTTACGCCAAGAAGGAATCCCATTCCATTATCCACTTGCGAAAATTTAGTGTCAAGCGAGGCATAACCACCTATACGATAATCACTATCGCCGCCAAACAACGTTGAAACTTCGTCTTTTTGTGCATTCAAACAGAATGGAAACAACATGAATGCCAACGCAAATACAAATCGTACATTGAATAAATTAATCATCTTTTGAACCATTACCTAAATAAATTAAAATGAATACTTTTGATAAAAAAATTTTGTGCAAAAGTAGTTGTTAAATACTAAACTGTCAAGTCATAAAAGTTGGTATTTTTGCTCAAAAAGTCGGATTAATACAGTTTTCAGTGAATGAGTGAATGAGTAGTGAGTAATGAGTAGTGAGTAGTGAGTAGTGAGAGGGCATCCCGTTGGGAATGTAATATTGGTAGAAAAATGAGTGAATGAGTGTTTTTTGCATTCCGTTAGGAATGCATCCATTTTTTTTGGATATCCCCCGAGTTGCCCTTACGGTCGACCGCAAAGGTACGCCCCTACCGGGTTAACTACGTTGCACTCATTTCAATAAATTCAATGCATTGCCTTGCGGAGTGCTGCTACGTGGGGTCTGATTTTTAAAAGCAAGCAAAAAACTTTCCAAAATAATTATTTACATATCAAAATTTTTTTCTATTTTTGTATCGTTTTTCATATCATAATAAATAATTAATAATAAAAAATGGAAACAATAGAACATAAAGAAACAGTAATAGAAGATGCACTTGCGCAGCGCAGCATCGAAGACATCAAAAAAAGTTATCCTGACGAGTGGATTTTGTTGGGAAATCCTGAAATGGATGAGTATGAACAGGATTTCCTTTCAGGGGTAGTTTTATATCACAGTCCCGACAAACGAGAACTTGCTTATCGAGACAAGCCTTTGCTCAAAAATTTCGAACAAACGGCACATTTTTTCAACAGGGTTACTCCGAGACCTAAAAGACAGGTTATTGCAAGTATTTATTCAACACTTAAGAAAAACAAATGATGGAAAAAGCAAATAAAGAAAGTATCGAATGTAGGTATGTAAAGCCTCAACAATATGAATATAAAATGGTTGATTACAGTCATGCGTGGGATTTTGTTGACCAACTTGATTTTAACAAAAAAGATAAGATAATTGCAATCGTCAATGGTTCATTCTTGTTCGGTGATTTTATAGTAGCATTTATTTACAAATACAATTTAACTATAAAGAAAATGACACTTTGTACATGGTTATACAATAGACAAAATGTGAATGACCTCGCCTCATTGATGAAAGACGGATTCATTGAACGGTTGAACATTATCACGTCAGAGAATTTTTTTTTCAAAGAAAATGAAGATTTGATACGTTACACATACCAACACTTAGACAACAAAGATGACACTTTTCAATTAGCAGTATACCTGACACATATGAAAGTTTATATTTTTGAAACATCAAAAGGGAGTAAATTTGTGATACAAGGAAGTGGTAATCTTCCGGGTAAAATTAATAACGAACAATTTACAATGGAAATTAATCCTGAAATATACAATTGGTACGATGAATATTTTACAGAAATAATAAAAAAGTATAAAACAATTGATTATTCTATAAAATTCGATAAGTATTTATTTGCAAAAAAAAGAAAAAAAAATAAGAATAGCCAATCTGAGAGCCTCTTCAAAAGCATTGATGAAACTGGCGTTGTTGGAGACTTTATTGATGATGAAAGGAAATCCACTTTTATTAAAATTTACAATTGGCGAAAAGAAATCGAAAATGTAGAAACACTAACTATTGGCAACGATGTTGTTTTACTTGATAGGCCCGTTATAACCTCAACCCTTTACGTTTAAGGTAGATGTAAATACTAATATCAATATGAAAAACCAAACAATTGAAGTAAAAAAAATAGAAATAGAAAATAACAATTTTTTCATATCAAAATTTTTTTCTATTTTTGCACCGTTTTTCATATCATAATAAATATTAAATAATAAAAAATGGAAACAATAGAACATAGAGAAACAGTTGTAGATGATGTACTTGCGCAGCGCAGCATCGAAGACATCAAGAAAAGTTATCCAGACGAGTGGATTGTGTTGGGAAATCCCATAAGAAGAAATGAGCAGGAAATGGATATCCTTTCAGGCGTGGTTTTATATCACAGCCCAGACAAAAGGGAACTTGCTTATCGCGACAAGCCTTTGCTCAAAGAATACAAAAAAACAACACACTTTTTTAACAGAGTGACACCACGACCCAAAAGAGCGGTGCTTGGAAGTATTTATTCAACACCTTTAAAGTGATGTACAAGTTTAAAAAAGACCCTATAAGCGGAATGATATTAGTTTACATTCAGACGAACGAAAACCATGAATTTAAAATGATGCTTGACACAGGTGCATCAAATACAACATTTGACCTTAATGCGCTGCTCATGGCTAACTTTCCAATTAATAATATTCTTAATACAGGCATGGCTGAAACCGCAGGTGGAATTATTGAAGTTGATATCATTAAAACAGAAACAATATCTGCATTCGGACATACCGTGAAAGATATGAAAGTTCAGGTATATGATTTTATTAAACATGGCATCCTATCCGATTACGACGGTCTGTTAGGACTCGACTTCTTCGAAGACACCGAATTTACTATCAATATGAAAAACCAAACCATTGAAGTAAAAAAATAATTGATGTCAGATGAAATTTTAAAAATAGGTTTTAATGTTATCCGTGATAATATTGAAAACGACAGCCTCGAAGAAGATTTTCTGATTTTTGATAATTTTTCGGGTGAAAACAAAGTGTCGGAATTTATATCTGTAACAGATTATCCCATACGGTTAAGTACCGTTGCAATGATTGTATTGTGCGTGGATGGTCATATAAAATTTAATCTCGGATTGAAGAAAATAACCATGTCAAAAAATCAATTGTGCGTGATTCAACCCGACAAAATTTTCCAAACCACCGAAGTCAGCCCCGATTTCAAAGCAGGTTTTATGGTGGTGAGAAAATATTTTTTCAATTCCCAGAATCATTTTCTTGAAACCATCAACCTCCACAATAATTTGATGGAACATTCCCGTTTTGACCTTTCGGAAAAAGAAATGCAGGAATACTTTCTGATTTTCAATACCATGAAAGAAAAAATTGCAGACAGAGACAACATCTACCGTATGCAAATCATTCAAAACTATTTTCAGATAACTTTTTATAACTTGTACAACCTCATTATTTGCCATAAAAATAAACCTGAAAAGACCGTTCTGAATAACAATATGGCTGTATATGAGCGATTTATTAAGAGCGTGGAGGAGCATTACCGTAAGGAACATAGTGTGAAATTTTACGCCGACAAGATATGCCTGACCCCCAAATATCTTTCGACTGTTATTTATGAAATAAGCGGGAAACACGCATCCGACTGGATTCAGGAATACATTATTTTGGAGGCAAAAGCACTTCTGAAATCTACCGACATGAGTTTGAAAAACATTAGCGATGTATTATGTTTTTGCACTCCGTCCCATTTTGGCAGGTTTTTCAAAAGATATACGGGTTATACCCCGATTGGGTATAAAAAAATTTTTTGATTGTCGCTTTTAACTACTCATTTTTTAGGCTTCTTCTCTGGATTTCTGTTGCTCATGCGGCTTTTGCAAAATATGTCAGTCCGACGATTGACAAAATGTATGGAATAACACACGCACATAACGAATAAAAGTTAGAGAACAACCCGACAGGTAGCTGGATTTTCTTCAATTCCCATAACTTCTGTTACTATTATGAGCAATTCTACCAAAAATCCGCTTTTATAAAAAATCGACACTTTTGGAAATGGAACAAAAACTCACTCTCCAAGGTTTTCCTTTATTTTTTCAATAAGTTCTTCGGGTTGGAATGGTTTACTGATATAGTCGTCCATTCCGGCGGCAAAACAGCGCTCTTTATCTTCGGGGAAGGCATTTGCAGTTACGGCAATTATTGGGATATGCGAATTTGTGCTTTTTTCTAACTCCCTAATTTTTTGTGTCGCTTTATAGCCATCCATAATTGGCATTTGAACATCCATTAGAATAAGGTCATATTTAGCAAGTCCAAATTTTTCGAGGGCTTCTTTGCCATTAAATGCGATATCTATCTTTTTGACTTCATTCTTTATATAAAGGGAAATTATTTGCTGGTTGCTAAAATTATCCTCTACTAATAAAATATTGGCATTTTTCATATCTGTTGCTTCTTTAGCTACTTGTGGTTGAGTTATTATAGGTTTTTGTTCTGTAATTACGGGCGCTGTGGCTGATGACAATTTTGAAACTGATATCGTAAATGATGATTCAAATTCAAAAATGGTGCGTTCTGACTGAGGTATTATCGCTAACGAATGACCATCAACTTCTATCATCTTTTGTGTGATAGCCAAATCTAACTGACTGATTATTTTACTTGTATTTAATTTTACTAATTCCTGATTATTGAAAAAACTACTGCTAAGAGATTTTTGTTTGTTCTCGAAAACTATATCGCTGGTAACGCGAAATAACAACAAAACTCTATCAGGCATATTTTCTTTTCCAACTACATCAATCGTAATTTGGTTAGTTGCAGATTTGTTGTATTTGATTATATTTTTGATGAGCGTGAGAAAAATTTGCTTTAATTTCAAACTGTTTCCCATTAGTTGTGTTGGTATCTCGGCATCTAACAAAAAATTAAAACGCGTTTTAGATTTTTCGTAAGGGAATAGTTCTAAAACATTATTAATTGTTTTGTAGAGATTAAAGTTCATTACTTCTTGCGGGTCTGAAGCGGCTGTTTTTGTTGTCATTACTAAATTATTGACAACACTGACTAAATTATTGGTAGAAACGTGAATTGTATTAATAAAATCACGTTGTTCGGCGTTCATGGTTGTAGCCTCAAGCATACCAATCATACCCGTAATATTGCTCAATGGAGTCCTAACTTGGTGTGATAGATTTGCGATAATTTCTTCTTGCGCCTGATTCTGATTTTGAATATCTAAAATTATACGTTCTTTGGCAAGTCTGACTTCTGCTCTTAAAAATTCAAAAGAATATGCTATCGTGTAAGCTGAAACATAAATCAAACAATAAATTATGGCATCAAGAGGTTTGTATTGTTGAGTTATGTCGCTAATATGCTGAAAACCTGCAAAATACAAAACCATAAAAAGTAGGAAACTGAGTGACCATATGGAGCCTACTTTTCTTCCTTCTTTTGTTATTGCCCAAAAAGGTAGATAAAGGACAACATACTTACCCATATCCGCAATGCCCGGAAGTACGATAAACAAAGCATACGTTAAAAAAAACAGTACTACCAATGTTTTTATATAGTAAACCGGGGACACTTTTCTTAAAACAAAAAATGTAACTCCCATTATTATACCTAAGGTAAAATAAGGAATTGCTAACTCTGGCTTATCATGAATGATAGACAATATGCTCTCGCCCAAAACTATCAGCATTAATAAAAAAAGGCTAAGATTCAGTGGTAAAAACCTCAACTTGCTCTCCTGGTCGATTTTTTCTTCTTGGTCAGAAAAAAATAAGGACATCAATCGATTAAAAATTGTTGTTATCATAAATTTTATTTTAAAAATTTTTCGATTTTATTTTTGGTATTAATACGCAAAAATAGTACTTTTGTTTTATAAAATAAAAAAAAATTGAAAAAAAAATGAAAATTTTATCAAAAAAATGAAACAAAAACCGTAAAATTAACGTTTTAAGGGCATATTTAAAAATAATAATTTAGTAATAATATTCGAAATGAAGAAAACAGTAATGATTTTATTGGTTGGCATTGCTATAAACGTGGCAATAGCGCAACAACACATCCCAACGCTGGATGACTACAAAAGGTTCCTTACCTCAAAAACTATGGTGGTTTGGGACGAAGTGCAATTAAGCCAATTTAATTGGAAAATCAAAGAAGTAATGGATCGTGCATGGACTTTGACTCCTGTTGAATACATCACTTTCAAAGAATTTGAGAAACTTAAAAACGACCCAGATTTATCGTTTATTATCAACAATGTTGCCTCTTTTGATTCAGACAAAATTAAGGCACGTTTCGACTTTTTAAGCCTTTTGATGGGACAACCCGACCAAAAACTTAGAAATTTGCCCGACCTTTGCTCTTTACCACTTTCCTACGCCCAAGTAGACGACGACACTTACAGCTATAAACTTGAAGCATTTATCCTGTTTATGCAGGCTTATGTCAATGAAGTTTTGGCTGACCCTACTCTCATTGGCGATTTGGGATTTAAAAAATATTCTAAAAAGAAAGGTGGAAACCTTTCAGACAAAACTCTTTATCTTTTGAAAAACGAAGTTGCAAAAGATATTAATGACGAAAAGAAAATTAAAGCGGTTTATCCTTATGCTGTTAAATTTGTTACGCCCGAAGAAATTGAGGCAGCAATCGCAAGACGCGATAACAATGTTGTATTTATGCATAAAGTAGGTCCCACAAGAACCACCGCTAAAACACGAGTTTATAAAATTATTGTTGGCGCAGGAGACTCAAAACTTTACTTCCACACGCATCAAATGATGAAATCAGCAGCCGATAATGCTATTCAAGCTAAAGACCTGAAAAAAATGAGTAAGTAAAGTTTAGAGTGTAGTGTTTAGAGTTTAGTGTGTAGAGTGTAGATATTAGAGTGTAGTGTGTCGATATTAGTTAGATTTTAACTGATAACTGACAACTGATAGCTCATTAACTGATAACTGATAACTGATAACTGACAACCGACAACTTATAACTGATAACTCATAACTGATAATTTCAAGAAACTGTCAGCACAAGGCGATTACTTTTTTAGACAAAAAATATTCTAAAAATCCGTGAAAACCTGTCTAATCAGTCGAATTGGGGTATCTCTCAATAGTTACCTCTTTATTAATCTCCTCTATCAACTTGTTTACCGCCTTTTCTTCGGGTATATTTTTTTCAATAAGTTCTTTATTTTTGAAAAGAGAAATTTTTCCTTTTGCGGCACCAACGTAACCCCAGTCAGCATCTGCCATTTCGCCCAATCCATTTACGATACAGCCCATAATGGCTATTTTTAATCCTTTTAAGTGTGAACTTTTTTCTTTGATTTGTGCCTCAGTTTTTTGGATATCAAATAGTGTACGCCCGCAACCGGGACAAGAAATAAACTCGGTTTTTGAAAAGCGTACCCTCGAAGCCTGTAATATTGCATAATGAGTTTCTATTAAGCAATTTATCTCAATTTTTGGTGCTGATAATGAAAGCCCATCACCAAAACCATCCAAAAAAAATATTCCCATATCGGCTGATGACTTAATTTGAAACGTTTCTTTGCTGTCGGTGTTGTATCTACGGTGAATAATTACTGGATGAGTTAATTGATTTTCATTCATTTTCAGAAAAAAGGCACGCTGTTCTGCAATAGTGTTAATGTTTGACGAGGTCAGTAATATGATTATATCATCTCTCTTTTTTAAATAAGAAATAGTGGCACTATCTAAATCGTTGTAATTTAACTGAATAACAATGGGATGGTCTGTAGTTATATTATTAATATCCGATTTTTCGTAAAGCAAAATTGTTCTTGAATCACTGTTTTCTTTACAATATTTATAAGGGATAATTTGAATAGTTTTTTTATCTAAATCGTTAATATTTAACTGATTATCTACAATAATAGCATCAGGAAAATTTAAGATATTAATATCAGTTTTTCTATCTCTCAAATCTGCAACAACCAAAGGTATATTTTTTCCGCCGAATGATAAAACTTGGTGCGATTTTCTTTTTGAATATTCGTAAGGATTAAAAGTTGAAAAGTTTGCTGGCGCAACGGGTTTGTGATTTTGGATATTTTGAAAATGATCCAATAGAATTTTGGCGGGAAGAATTTCATTTTCAGGTTGTTCAGTAAGCGAAAAACGAATAGTATCGCCTAATCCGTCAGCAAGAAGTGCACCAATTCCAACAGCAGATTTTATTCTACCATCCTCACCGCTACCTGCCTCAGTAACTCCGAGATGCAAAGGAAAGTTCATATTTTCTTTTTTCATTGTTGCTGACAAAAGCCTGACAGTGTGCACCATAACTCGCGTATTGCTCGATTTTATGCTTAATATAACCTGTCCAAAATTTTCTGCAACACATATCCGCAAATATTCCATACACGACTCGACCATTCCGTGCGGAGTATCGCCGTAGCGGGACATTATTCTATCAGACAAACTTCCATGATTTACACCTATCCGAATGGCACAATTATGCTTTTTACATGTTTTTATAAAGGGAATAAATTTTGATTTAATATTTTCTATTTCAAACAGATAAGAGTTGTTGCTATAATCGATTTGTTTGAACTTTTTAACTCCATCAGCAAAATTTCCCGGATTAATACGAACTTTCTCAACAATAGTAGCAGCAATCATCGCAGCAGATGGATTAAAGTGGATATCTGCAACCAAAGGAAACGTGTAACCTTTTTCTGAAATAATTTTGCGAATTGCCTCAAGATTTGTTGCTTCACGCTGACCCTGTGCAGTTATGCGGACTATTTCTCCTCCCGAATTAAAAACATTGATAGATTGGTCTGCTGTGGCGGCGGCATCCATTGTGTCAGTTGTCGTCATCGACTGAATAGCAATAGGATTGTTGCCGCCGAGCAGCACGTTACCAACACTAACTTCAGAAGTTTTGAACCGACTATACTTGAACAAAGAATCACAATAAAAAACGGGCTGAATTGCATCGGTAGCTTCTATTTCACTGATAATCATACAATAAATAATTGAAAAACATAACTTTCATTCATACTTTAAAAAATCAGTTTTTTTCATAATATATTTTATATTTGGGTTGCAAAGATATTAATTGTTTTTTTTATATTTGCAAATTTTAGTAAAAAAGTGAAATTATTTATTTCAAAAAATATTTTGCATTTTCTATTTTATTCAAAAATTTTACCTATTTTTGCATTTAAAATTTTGAAAATGTATCAACAATATCCGTCTCTATTACTTGAAAATGCGGTTAACGAATTGTCTCGTCTGCCTGGAATAGGAAAAAAAAGTGCGTTGCGGCTTGCTTTATATCTTTTGAGACAAGATGTAGCCGATGTTGCCCGTTTTACAGACACAATAAGTGCATTCCGAAATGAAATTAAATATTGTAAATGTTGTTTTAACATTTCAGATAGGGATTTATGTTCAATATGCGCGGGTGACAAACGAAACCGCCGAATTATTTGTGTAGTGGAAACGATTCGAGACGTTATGGCAATTGAAAATACGGGGCAATTTCAAGGTATTTATCACGTGCTTGGAGGGGTTATTTCGCCAATGGATGGCGTTTCACCCGATGATTTGAATATCAACGAGTTGGAAAAGAAAGTTGCCGACGGGGAAGCCGATGAAATAGTTTTCGCTTTAAGTGCTACTCTTGAAGGCGATACAACTAATTATTTCATATTCAAAAAATTATCACAATTCCCGGTAAAAATTACAACTATTTCGCGTGGCATTGCTGTTGGCGACGAACTCCAATATACAGACGAAATTACGCTCGGACGCTCTTTATTAAATAGAATTCCTTTTGAAAAAACCCTTAAGTAAATGTTAGTTATCAGTTATCAGTGAAAAAGTAAATGAGTGAATAAGTGTATGGGTGAATGAGTGTAGGGGCAAACCTGCAAGTATGCCCCAAAAAAATGTAAATTTTAAATAGATTTTATATAAATAGATAATCATTATGACCATTGCAATAGATTTTGATGGAACAATAGTAGAACATCGTTTTCCTGCCATTGGAAAAGAGATGTTTTTTGCCTTTGACACAATGAAGGCATTACAAAAAGAGGGACACAACCTAATACTGTGGACTTACAGACATTCAAAGTTTTTAGATGATGCTGTTGATTATTGCAAAAAGAATGGCGTAGAATTTTATGCCGTTAACGCAAATCATCCCGAAGAAGAGTTCGACAACACTTTTAGTCGAAAAATTCTTGCTGATATTTACATTGATGACCGAAATTTTGGAGGTTTCCCCGGTTGGGGAGTAATTTATCAATCTATTACAGGAATTAGTGAAGGAAATGACTATTGGGAAAAATTTAACAAAAAATCGGGTTCATTTTTTAAACGAATATTTAACCACTAATTATTCTAACTTCAGTATAGGAATTTAACTAACATCAATTGTAGAATTAATTAATTATACTAAATAGTCGTTCATTTTTCATAAACCATTTTTTTTGAAGATCCCTTTTATAGCACTATATTTCGGATATCAATCCTCCATTTTTCTACTGAAAATAAGGATTTTACACAATGTTTTTTGAGCGCTTGTTGTTACAATCCTCATATCTCATATCTAACAACTAACCGCAAGGGTGCGCCCCTACTCATTTACTCATTCACTCATTTGTCTACTAAGGTTTTTTTGTAGAAAAAACAAGGTGAAAATTTGTTTGTGGGTTGGAGGCGAGGGGCAACTTTGAAAGCCGCCCCCACTAACCGCTAACCACTAATCACTAACCACTAATCACTAATCACTAACCACTAACCACTAATCATTAACCACTATTTTTTAACTACTTTTACAATTTCTTTTCCTACTTTTACAAAATAAATACCAGCAGGTAAATGCGAAATATCTATTTCTACGGTTGCACGGTTCACGCTAAATGGTACACGGTTCACGGGACACGGTTCACGGTGAACAATGCGACCTGCAAAATCTAAAATCTCAATACTGACTACTGACATCTCACTACTGACATCTGATAACTGAAAACTGATAACTGAAAACTTTCCACTCGTAGGGTTAGGATAAACCATAATATTTTGATTCATATAAGATTCAGACATGCCAATAGGCTCATTTATTATTAAGGGATATAGGATTCCCATTCCGGCACATTGCGAGTTAGATGGCATATAATTGTTGTCAAAATTTGGATCAATTTCAATAGAGTTGTTTTCGTTGTTGATATGCTCTTTCCATGCAAGAAGTTCCATATTTGTTACGGCAGGTGGACGATTATCTGTAAAAGTTGCGCTTTTACCTGCATTAAAGTAACAATTATAGTCCATTGTTGGATTGCCATCTAAAGAAGATAAATCAAAATTAAGAAGTCCAGGATATAAAACGGGATCATAAAAATCCTTAACAAAACGGATGTCTATCATTCTATTGTAGTACGTAGAAGGCTGATATACAATATTATTATGTATATTTGGGTTGATATTTGGCGGGCATCCTTCAAAGTTTTCCCAATCCTGAGTTGCGACACCAAAGTAAATTGGGCTATGATAATTTAATGGTCCAGAAACTGCATTAATAATTGTATTGTTGTAAATTTGAGCATCTTTTGAAGCGTATAAACCAATACCTTCCCATCCTGCATTAATAATCAAGTTATTACGGGCAATGCCGTTAATGTTTTCGTAATATTCAGGGTTCAAGATAATATCAAAATATTGCGGGCTAGTATCAAATCCAAGCATAATTCCGCCTGCGTACGCTTGTTCGATAATATTATTTTCAATAATAACGTTTGTTGCTCCCCCTTTGGCATAAATTCCCGTACTGCAAATATCATGAATATAGTTATTATGAACGTGCATCCCATCTCCATTGACATTATCAATACCTTCTGCATTATGTTCACCCGTATTAAAGTCAGGTAAGTGGGCATGTCTTTGCCCTGAATTATGGATTTCATTATACCTGATTGTAATGTGTTCGCAACCGGGTTTTACTTTAACTGCATCGTCAGTGGAGTGATGAAGAATACAGTCTTCTACGATGATATTTGAGGCTCCTTTTCTATCGGGATAGGCTTCTCCCCATTCCCATGTGGTTTCAAAACAAACTGTATAAAATCCACCTTTTACTTCTACGCATTGTAGTTTACAATCTTTTACAATACCTCCTGTTTTTTCATCTTTTGCATAAAACAAAACTCCTGAATGTTGATCATTTCCGGGATCATAGATAGTCAAATCAATTACAGCCCACTCACCTTTTGCAGATTTTATGGTTACATTTGACATTCGAACACGAACGTCACGTTTTTCTTGATAGGTTCCACCTCGCAATATTATAGTGGCACTTGATAAAGAACTATTTAATGCTGCGTTCAAAGCAGTGTTTATACTTTTGAAAGGGGCATCGATGGAACCGGTTGCAGTTACGTCATTTCCACTCGGTGAAACGTAAATGCCATCTGAGGGGTCGTCGTAAAAATTACCTCGAGGTCCAACATTACCTGACTGTGACCAAGAAACGCTTATGCCCAATACTAAAAAGAGTAAAATATAAAAAAATATTCTCGTTTTTTTCATTATTTTATTAATTATATATTAATTATATTTATTGTTAATTGTTTTGTCAATTTTACGAATTTACACTGCTGATTGGTTGTGAGTAAGGGGCGACTTTGAAAGTCGCCCCTAAATTAGGGCAAACACGTAGGTTTGCCCCTACTCACCACTATTTTTTAACTACTTTTACCATTTCTTTTCCTACTTTCACAAAATAAATGCCTGCAGGTAAATGCGAAATATCTATATCTACGGTTGCGCGGTTCACGGTAAACGGTTCACGGTACATGGTACACGGTACACGGTTCACGGTACACGGTTCACGGTGTACAAGAAGACCTACTGCATCATATATCTCAATACTCACTACTGACATCTCACTACTCACTACTGAAAACTGACCATTAGTTGGATTCGGATATACCACCAAATTTGAATTTCCAAATTCGTAATTAGTAATTCCTAAATTAGTTCCGTTAAAGTAAACATTTATAGTAATCGGGAAAATTGAACCTAATGTAGCAATTCCCTTAATTTCCATAGTTAAAATACCGTTTTCAATATTGGCATTTATGAGAGTTATCGCAACCTCGACATCATTAAAAGTCATACCTTCGGGGAACAATGGCAGAATTGGAGGTACTTCAACCACAGGAATAATGATGTTCAATGGACCGCTTTTCGACAATTCGTAGCCCTCGCCCGCCGGAGTAATTGTTACATTGTCTAACTCATATTCGGGCAAAATATTTCCATTTCCCAAATCTAATTCTGCAATCACAAGGCTATAATTTGAACCGGACCGTTTTAGTTCGATAGTTATTCCGTTAAAATTTTGGTTAATACTTAAAGCGGAAATAACAGCATTAACTACACCCGTATAATTTCCCAAAATTTGTGACACAGTAACATCATCAATAGGAATAAAACCTGAATTTGTACCATTTTCAACAGAAATACCGCTGTTGCTGCCCTGTTTTGCCCATACTGCCGTTGCAGATGAAGGATTTTTATAAATATCGTCATCTGTTCCCGCTAAATATTCAGTTGTGCCAGCAAACTTGTTCCACGCAAGAATTACGGCATTGCCGCTCATATCATAAGAGCCATCAATTACGCTTTCTATTCCTGTGCCATAAGCAAATATAACGCCTCCGTTAAAGGTTGCGTTTCCTTCAAGATTAAAAATTGCATTGTCATAAGTAGAGGCAATTACACCACCATTTACGTCTATATTTCCATGATTGTTGTAAATTCCAGTACCATTTAATACTGAAACATTTCCTCCATTAACGGTGATTGTTCCATAATCGTTGTAAATCGCATTGCCATAGTTGGATGAGGAAACTGTTCCACCGCTAATCACGATTTCGCCGCTATGATTGTTCTGAATAGCAATGCCATTATTTTCGGTTGCTATTACTGTTCCACCGCTAACTTCTACTCCTCCCACTGAGTCATTATAAACTGCATGACCTCCTGTAGCGGTGTTTTTTACAGTTCCACTTTCAATAAATAGTCGATAATAATCATTATCACTTTCATCCCCTAAATAAATTGTACCGGGGGTAGTGTCGCTTGTGTTTTCAGATGTAACAATTGCTGTACCATACACGTGAACTTCACCGTCTATCCTGCTGGAAATAGCAATTCCTGTTGCACCTGTCGCAGATACAGTACCACCACCAATGCTTACAGTACCATTGCTATAATTATATATAGCGATTCCGTTGCTCCCAATTCTCTGCACTTCTCCTCCGAGTACACTTATCCATGCATGGTTACTAACCGCATCGCCCCCGATTCCCGCTGATTTAACAATACCACCTGTGATTTGCATCGTTCCGTAATTGATAATTACTCCTGTAGCCATTGCACCTGTGCTCTGTACCATACCATCAGAAATGGTTAGAATACCTGTTCCTGTGTTGTAAATCATTGGACGATTTCCAGTAGCCGTAAGTTCTGCCTTGCTATCTAACATAATACCATCAAGAACGGTTATTCCATTGGTTAAAATTCCCGTTGTACCACTCGAACTTGAATAGGTTGCTTTTCCCGTAAGGGTAATGTTTCCCCAATTTCCTTCAAAAGTGATTTTTCTACCGCTGCCACCACCCAAATCTAAAGGGTCTTCACCATTGGCATGATAAAGATCAATAGTACAGTTAGCACCGTTTGCATCAGTTTTAATAAAGTCAATGGCATTTTGCATAACACTATGCGAAAAAACGTTGGAACTGCCCATATAAACGTTATAATCTGAGCCATCCCACTTAATACTGTACGTTGTTTGCGCCAACGTCGCGCATACGCTCAAACCAAAAATGGCGAGCATTAATAAAAATGTTCTTACTTGTTTCATCTTCTTAATAATTAAAGAATTTGTACTCATGTTACTTAAAAATTTAAAATTTAATTAATATTATTTATTTAAAAATTTTTGCAAAGATAATGGGTTATTTTTAATTGTGCAATAATATAAATATATGATTTTTTAGTTTTCGATTTTTGACTTGTATTATTCATAAGCACACACTTGCACCCCGACTTGCGCTCCGCTTAGTCGGGGTTATACACATTTTGCTGCTACGCAGCAAGTTAAATGATTTTTTGTTTTTCGTCCGCAGACTAAAGTCAGCGGTTAATAAAGTGTTGTCCTTTCGGGACTTTGTGGATTTGAAAACATTTTTTTAATGATGCAAAAATAATGTTTTTTTTGTATTTTTAAATTAAAATGACTATTTTTGCAGAATAATAGATATTAATTTTTCACATTAAAACATTGTAATTATGAATATGACTCATATCGACCATATTGGTTTTGCTGTAAAAAGCATAGAAGAATCACGTAAGTATTATGAAAATGTATTATGTTTAACGTGTTACAAAATTGAAGAAGTTCCTGAACAAAAGGTAAAGACGGCTTTTTTTAAGATTGGCGACACAAAAATAGAACTTTTAGAACCAACCGACCCAGAAAGTACTGTTGCAAAATTTATAGAAAAGAAAGGACCTGGTTTTCATCACATTGCCTATTTTGTTGAAAACGTGAACGAAGCCTTAATTATTGCCAAAGAGCGAGGATGTCAATTGATTGACGAAGTGCATCGCAAAGGTGCCGATGGAATGAATATTGCTTTCGTTCACCCAA
>Ga0099364_10002511_pt1 | contig 29168 bp, 31 predicted proteins | sample TergutTh196P3_FD_73070 | JGI IMG/M metagenome (GOLD analysis project Ga0099364, IMG submission 73070) | Microcerotermes parvus P3 segment gut microbial communities from Pointe-Noire, Republic of the Congo - Th196 P3 | ecosystem: Host-associated > Arthropoda: Insects > Digestive system > Gut ...
GCCAAATCACAAATGAAAATCAGATGACGCGAACTGATGAAAAATTGCAGTTAGAGCTGATGACCGATTTTGTTAAAGATAATCGGACTAAAATCGCCGAAATTACCAAGGCTATCGACGAAGGCGATATAAAACTGGCGCACAGGCTGGCGCACACTTTAAAGAGCAACGCGGGGTTGATTGGCAGGATCGGCCTGCAAAAATCCGCCGCCGTCGTGGAACAGATGCTCGCCGACGGAAAAAATTCGGTTACCGAGGAGCATATTAATGTTCTCGAAACGGAAATGAACGCGGCTCTGAAAGAACTTGCTCCGTTGCTTGACGAAATCGAAGTTCCAACTCCGGCCGCGGCTTTTGACGAAGAAAAAGCGCTTGAATTAATTGAACAGTTGGAACCCATGCTAAAAAGCGGTAACCCGGAATGCCTTAATTTTATCGACGGCCTTAGAGCGATTCCAGGAAGCGAAGGACTGATAGAACAGATGGAAGATTTTGATTTCGCGCAGGCAAAAGCCTCTCTCGCCGAACTCAGGGAAAAATTGGGGTGTGAATAATGAATGATATTAATAAGAACAGTTTGCTCATAGTCGATGACGAAAAGTCCAACCTCAAGGTTTTAACGCACATTTTGAGTCCGGAATATACTGTTTACACGGCAAAAAACGGCGCGGACGCCATTGAAAAAGCTAAGGAATTTTTACCGGACGTTATTTTATTGGATATTATAATGCCCGAAATGGACGGGTATGATGTGCTTCGAACGCTAAAAAAAATTGACGAAACAAAGGAGATTCCGGTTATTTTTATTACGGGACTCAACAGCGCCGAAGACGAGGAAAAAGGTTTGGCTTTCGAAGCCGTGGATTACATATGCAAACCTTTCAGCGCGGCGATTGTGAAATTACGGGTTCGGAATCAGGTTCAAATCGTCAATCAAATACGCACCATAGAAAGACTGAGCTTGACGGATCAATTGACTGGCATACCCAACAGGCGCAGCTTTGATAAACGCCTGAACCTGGAATGGGCGAGGGCGATAAGGGATAAAACGTTCCTCAGCTTTTTGATGATAGATATCGACAAATTCAAAAACTACAACGATACATATGGGCATCAACAGGGTGACGTGGCGTTAAGGACAATGTCGGAAATTTTAACGCAATCGCTCAAACGGCGAAGTGATTTTATCGCCCGCTGGGGCGGGGAGGAATTTTCCGTATTGCTGTCAAACACGACGCTAGAAGGGACTTTGGATGTTGCCGAAGAAATACGCGCTTGTGTCGAGGACAGCGTGATCCCATGCTCCGACGGTTCAACCACGAAAATAACCATAAGTATTGGCGTAAATGCGCTGATACCTACGCAGGACAGCGTTCTCGAAATCTTTATAGCCGGCGCCGACGAAGCGCTTTATACCGCAAAAAAATCAGGCAGAAACAAGGTTATCGCTTTGGCTGAAGAAGAAAGCTCAAGGAATTTTGATTCAAAAGTCGCCTCTTCAGTGGAGCCCATTTAAAACTTTTATCAACCGCATTAACACGTGCGAAACCCCTCTAATGTCAGGTTATGTACGCGGCGAAGCGCTTTTAATATTCCGATTTTAAAACTCTTTCGATTAAAAGGAGGTCACAGCCTCCTATCCTGGAATCTGATTTTTTAGAAGACAGGAGCTAATTAATTTATTCACAACCCTGGGAAAATCTATCTTTAACTCTCTCTTGCCTCTTACGGGTTCTATGTTAGAATAACCCTGTTCTTGAGAACGATTAAGAACAAAAAATAATATTGGCGATTTTTCAATGCACATGAAAGAAGGAGAGGATAATAGTGGCCAAAGCGATCGTTAATGAGGAGACCTGCATAGGCTGTGAAGCTTGCATAAGCGTATGCCCTACGTCGGCAATCAGCATGAACGACGGTAAGGCGGTAGTCGACGAAGAAGCTTGCGTCGAGTGCGGAGCCTGTGTCCCCACTTGCCCGGTGGGTTCAATCTCTCAGTAGGCGACTGGATGTAAGAAGTAAAAAAAGCGGCCCTCGCGGGCCGCAATTTTTTATACACTTTGACGGTTACTTGCTCTTCCCCTGGTTCGCCACAGCGGCGGCGGCAGCGGCTATTGCCTCCGGGTCGCCGAGATATCTGTGCGAAATGGGCTTAATGTCGGCGTCAAGTTCGTAAACGAGCGGTATCCCGGTGGGGATATTGAGTTCGAGTATGTCCGCGTCGGACACGTTGTCGAGATATTTCACGAGCGCGCGGAGGCTGTTGCCGTGCGCGGCGATAATAATTCGGCGTCCGGTTTTTATTTCGGGAACGATGACGTTCTCCCAATAAGGAATCGCGCGCGCGACCGTGTCCTTGAGGCACTCTCCCGCCGGTATTTCGTTTTTGGCGAGGTCTTTATATCTCGGGTCGCCTCCGGGATAACGCTCGTCATCCAGCTCAAGAAGCGGCGGAGGGATATCATAGCTGCGTCGCCAGATTTTCACCTGATCGTCGCCGTATTTTTTCGCCGTCTCCGCCTTGTTCAATCCCTGGAGAGCCCCGTAGTGACGCTCATTGAGACGCCACGAGAATTCGGTTGGTATGTACATCTCGTCCATTTCTTCCAACGCGAGCCAGAGGGTCTTTATCGCCCGCTTCAAGACCGATGTGAACGCCTTGTCGAATGAAAATCCGTCGCGCTTCATCTGAACTCCCGCCGCGCGCGCCTCGCTCACGCCCTTTTCTGACAACGGAACATCGGTCCATCCCGTGAAGCGGTTTTCCTTATTCCATTCGCTCTCCCCATGTCTTAACAAAACTATCTTATACACTTTCTATACCTCCGTTTTAGGGTAACTTTTATTAATTGTGAGTTTTTAGCGTAATTTAACTTAACCGTACGAGCAGTATATATGATACGCTCAACCCGGTAAAGGGACGAGCCGCGAAGACGGCGTTTAAAACCCGGGCCGGGAATCGACAGGGAGAGACTGTGAGTAATAATGATTACAGAGAACACGCGGCGGATAAACTGGCGGGAGGCGAAAAATTTCCTGCGCGACGGGGTTCGGCTGGGCGAAACGATACACTCGGCCGAAAAGACGCCGTCCACGCAAACATGGGCGAAGGACACGGCCCGCCAGGGAGCGGCTCACGGAACGGTGTTCGTAACCGACTTTCAAAGCTCGGGACGCGGACGGCGGGATAGAGAATGGACTACCGCGCCCGGCGTGGACTTGACGTTTTCCGTGATACTGCGGCCGGACATCGGCGCGGATCACGCCCAACTGCTGAATTTTGCGGCAGCTCTCGCGGTAGCGGAAACGCTGGAAAAAAATTTTGAGGAGGTTTCGCGCGAACGTGATAATTTTATAGGAATAAAGTGGCCGAACGACGTGATGGCTGACGGTAAAAAAATATGCGGCATAATCTGTGAAGCGCCTTTTGCGGCCGGCGCGCCGCGAATTGATTTTGCCGTACTGGGAATCGGCGTAAACGTCAATGGCGCGCCACATGACATGCCCGTTTTTGACTCCCCCGACAGACCGCGCGCGACCTCAATTTTCATCGAGACCGGACGTAAGGCCAACCTCCCCCGGCTGCTCGGCGAAATACTGTCAAGCTTGGATAAACCGGCCGGGTTGATCGAGTCCGAAAACGGCCGCGCCTCCCTCATCGAAATGTACAAAAAAAAATCCTGCACGCTGGACAGACAAGTGAGGGTCATTACGGAAGAGGGAGAAACATTCGGGACTGCTTCGAACATAACCGACGGCGGAGCGCTGTCGGTTATCGACGGCGAAAATCGCGAATTTATATTTCACTCCGCCGATGTGATACACGCGCGCGGAGGGTTTTGACAATATTGCCAAGTGTTTGTATATTATTGATACTCAATTGATACTCACAAACTCCGGGAAGTGAATGCTAAATGGATATTACCCATAGTACCTTGTACGGATGCAACGCCGATTACGAGAACGCTGTTATGGTCTTGTTCGGCGCGCCTTTCGAATCAAGAACCATACACCGGGCAGGCGCAGACAAGGCTCCATCCGCGATACGTTTGATATCCCCCAACATCGAGACATTCAGCCCCTATCTCAGAGCCGATATGATGGATGTCGATATTTTTGACGCAGGCGACCTCGATATATCAGGCAAAGAGGTGATAGCCGCTATCGACGCCGTTGAATCTTTCTGCGGCAAAATACACGACGACGGCAAAACGCCCGTCATGATCGGCGGCGAACATATCCTGGCGTGCGGAGCGGTGCGCGCGGCTGCCGCCCGCTGGCCCGAACTCGCGGTGCTGCACTTCGACGCACACGCGGATTTGAAGCGCGATTTCCGGGGAGAAGCATTCTCCGACTTAACTCTGATGCGCCGTGTTTGGGATATATTAGGTGACGACAGAATATACCAGTTCGGCGTGAGATCAGGCAGCCGCGCCGAGTTTGAGTGGTCAATGGAGCACACGAGAATCGAGACCGGCAGCGCCAACAGCATAGACAGTTGCGCGGAGGCGGTTATTTCACGCCCGATATATATAACGGTGGATCTTGACGTGATTGACCCTGCCGAATTCCCCGCGACCAGCATACCCGAAGCCGGCGGCATGTCGTTCGGCTCGCTCTGCGACGCGCTGTTGAGCCTTCGCGGCCTGGATGTGGTCGGTTTTGACATCTGTGAACTGTACCCGCCTTACGACAATACGGGGGTATCAACGTCACTCGCCGCAAAACTGCTGCGCGAGATGCTGATTGCGTTCTCTTAACGCCGTAAGTTGAACGATTTCACCGTTTCACTCATTCAAATTTATCCTGACGCCGGGGACGGCGCGCAGCGATTGCGCGAACTGGGAAATTCCGTGCAACCGGGCGCGGATGCGCTGTTGCTCCCCGAGGCGTGGCGCAATGGAGGACAGGAGGAGTCGGAACGCTGCCTCGATACGCTGTCTCAGATTTGCTCGTATAGGCGCGTAAGCGCGATATCCGGCGGAATGCCCTGGGAGGAAGGCGGGCGGAAATTTTTGAGAACCTGGATACTCGGCGATTCCGGTGAAGCAATCGCGCATTTCGACAAGACGCATCTCTCGTCAAAACATGGCGAGGATAAAATTTACTCCGCGGGCAGCGGACATGCGATATTTAATATCGGCGATACGACATGCGCCGCTTTGTCAGGCTACGACCTGATGTTTCCAGAATACTGCCGCCAGATCTCGCTTGCGGGCGCGACTGTTTTTTTTGTCTCGGCAAATCCGGGCGACGAGTTTGCTCACATATGGGAGCCTATGATAATAAGCGCGGCCTTTACAAATCAATGCTTTGTCGCCGCGTGCGCCGGTTTTGGACACTCGGCGCTGGTTTCGCCCTTTGGCGAGGTCGTCGGCGTAATGGGGCGCGACGAGGGCGTCATGTCGTTTGGAATCAAACTGTCCGACGCGCCGAGATGCAGAAAAAAATTTCCCCTCGAACGGGATCGGCGAGGGGAAACCTACGTAATATTCCCATAGAGCGAAACCGCGTAAAAACCGTTCGCCGTACCGTCAGTAAAGATTTTTAATCACCGCGACGAGGTCGCTCGGACACTCTTTCCCGCAAAGTCCGCACTTTTCGCATTTATTTTGATCGCCCGAGACTTCCTCCGAGACCAAGGCGACGCCCGAACTTGTTCCAAGCCTCGTGGCGCCCGCATTGATCATATTCAGCGCGTCCTCGAATGTCCTGATGCCGCCGGAGGCTTTGAGCCCCATTTCGGGACCGATCGTCTCGCGCATTAGTCTTACGTCCTCGACTGTAGCTCCTCCGCTGGAGAAACCCGTCGAGGTTTTGACGAAATGCGCGCCCGCAAGTTTGCTGACCGCGCAGGCTTTTACCTTTTCCTCGTAAGTCAAAAGGCAAGTCTCCAGAATAACCTTGACGATTGCCATGCCCTGTACTGCTTTAACGACTCCCTCAATATCCCTGTGAACCATTATCCAGTCGCCGGACTTTATCGCCCCTATATTGACGACCATATCGATTTCTTCCGCTCCGTTTTTCGCGGAAGCGAGCGCTTCTCCCGCTTTTGCTTCCGGAATCATCGCCCCAAGAGGGAAACCGACGACAGTGCAAGACTTAACGTCGCTCCCTTTTAGAGAATCGGATACGAATTTTATGTAACAGCTATTGACGCAAACGCTCGCGAATTTATATTTTTTCGCCTCTTCACATATTTTTTTAACATCTGCAATGGTTGCTTCAGGTTTCAGCAAAGTGTGATCTATATACTTGTTGAGCAAAGAGGGTGAAAACGTGACTTTAGGTTTTGCCACAGTCGATCTGAAGGCGTCGTACAATTCAGCCGTCACCAGTTTTTTTATTTCGCTGACATTAATTTCTCCTTTTTTCATCATTCTCCACCACCTGTTATCAGCATTCAGGAAAATTTCGCCGTTTCTCCGTCATAGGTGCAGCTGTCCACAACGCCGCAAATCGTAAGATCCGCGACTATCTCCTCGTCCAGTAACATATTTGCCGCTCCTCCGTCGGTATTGACCAAAACCACGTCGCCCACTCCCGCGTGAGCGGCGTCAAAAGCAATATGCCGCGCTCCCGAAGGCTCTCCGTTCTCGTTCAGGTACTCGATTATCATCAGCTTATATCCGTGAAACGATTTGTCTTTTATCGTTGAAACGACGTTTCCAACGACACGAGCTATTCTCACCGGATTCCCTACAGCTCTTCCCTGTAGTCGTCGATAAAACCGACGATCGCCGCGTCCGCCGACGGCAGGAAAGTTCGAAACATGCGCGCCGCCTCCTTCGAACCAATAAGGTAAACGAAATCTCCCCTCCCGGCTTGTCTGGTCGAATCGGCCGCCACAATCATATTTTTCGGCTGCCCGTTTTCGATCAAACGAACTATCAGAAGAGGCACCCCCTCCAAATTTGGAACTTTTACGGTCGCAACCACGCTGCCGACTACTTCGCCGGTGTACAAGGCTTACCCGCCGTCCTCACGTCTTATACTTCTCAAAAATTCTTTTACCTTCAAGGTCGACGGAGTCTATGACAGCGATTATAGTCTGATCGACGGGTTTCCCCTCGGTTACGCTTGTGAGCCGGGACGAGCTTCCCCCGACGCACATCACGACCTCGCCTTCTCCTGCTCCGACGGCGTCTATCGCGACGACCACATTGCCTTTCTCTTCGAACGTTTCGATATCAATAGGCTTTACCAGCAGCAGCTTCAGCCCATTCAACCTTTCGGTTTTGTTCGTGCTCACCACCGTGCCCTTAACTCTCGCTATTTGCATCAAATTCTCCTTAATGGCTTTCGTCCGCTATGATCGTCCCGATACGATAATATCCCGCGTACGCCGCAAAGTCAATCGTAATCAAGCAAAACGGGATACGACATTTTACCGGCGGCCGCTCCTCCGCGCCGCGCGGATCACGCGGTGATTTGCGGCATGTGTATGATATAATAAAAACATAAACTATCACAAAACTTATGTTATCATTATCCAATCGAAAATGTTGCACGGAGGGCTGAGGTAATTTGAATGTATTAATTCATAAATTAAAAGAAGTAGTTTCCGCCGTGGCGCCGGTGGCAATTCTTGTAATTATACTCAATTTCACTCTGGTGCCGGTCGAGACCACTCTCCTTTTACGGTTCATTCTGGGCGCGTCGGCAATTATAATTGGGATGTCCATATTATTATTCGGCATTGAGATTGGAATTCTGCCGTTCGGTAATCTCATGGGATCGTCGTTCCTCAAATCCAACAGCCTCCGGTACATCGTTATTATAGGATTTCTAATGGGATTTTTTGTCAATATCGCCGAACCGGACTTGCAGGTACTGGCCAGACAGGTATCTTCGGTTACGGGCGGCTTTATTCCGATGTTCGTCATCCTCGTGGCGGTTTCAATAGGCACGGGAGTCATGCTGGCGCTGGGAGTAACAAGAATCGTCAAAAGCGTTCCCCTGAGTATATTATTTGCCGCTACTTACGGCGTTATATTCATTCTGGCTGTTTTTTCATCGTCGGATATGCTGGCAATTGGATTCGACGCTTCAGGCGCGACAACCGGCGCGCTTACCGTTCCACTTGTGCTCGCGTTGTCCGCGGGGGCGGCCGCTTTGAAAAAAGATCGCAAATCGTCGGAGGAAGACAGCTTTGGGCTGGTTGGCGTAATGTCAACGGGCGCTATTCTCGGCGTTTTAATTTTAAACATTTTCGTCAAGACCGACAATGTAACCGGCGTGCTTGAAATATCCGAGGTTGCCTCAGGTTCGCTGCTCCGCTCGTTCATCAATAAAATAGAGCATTTATCCGCGGAATCGTTTGTCGCGTTACTGCCCGTTGTGTTGATATTCATTGTTTTTCAAAAGATAAATTTTCATTTGCATATAAAACAATTTAGCAGAATCCTTTTGGGCTTTCTATATACATATATCGGGCTTGTACTTTTTTTAGTCGGCGTAAACGCGGGATTTATGGATGTCGGCAACCTTATCGGTTATGGCCTCGCAACCTATGACAACAAAATGATTCTTATCGGCTTGGGTTTTCTATTGGGGATGCTCGTCATCCTGACGGAACCCGCCGTTTATATACTGACGCATCAAATCGAGGATGTTACCAGCGGATATATCAAAAGAAAGACCGTTTTGGTTTCTTTATCCATCGGAGTGGCATTTGCAGTGGGTTTGTCCATGCTGCGAATAGCCGTTCCCTGGATTCAGTTATGGCATTATCTGCTGCCGGGATATATTATTGCCATAACGTTAATGTTTTTTGTGCCTCCCATTTTCATCGGTATCGCTTTTGATTCGGGAGGCGTGGCGTCCGGCCCGATGACAGCCACGTTTGTACTGGCTTTCGCGCAGGGCGCGTCTCAAGCTATAGAGTATTCAAATTTAATGACGGATTCCTTTGGAGTTATCGCTATGGTCGCGACCACGCCCCTCATAGCGTTACAGGTATTAGGTTTGATCTATAAACTTAAATCACAAAAAAAGTGAAGTGAGATCGAACGATGACGGGATTTAACTTGATATGTTGTGTGGTAAATTTCGGCGATGCTTCCAAAACACTGAAAATCGCCAAAAAGTACGGAGTAAAGGGCGCAACCATATCTTTAGGCCGGGGTACAGTAAATAACCGCTTGTTGGGATTTCTTGGATTTACGGAGATACGAAAAGAAATCGTCTCAATGGTGGTTGAAAATGAATTGGCGGTCGAAGCGATAAAGGGAATCAGCGAGGAAATGGAGTTTCATAAGCCTGGTCATGGGATTGCGTTTTCGTTTTTCGTTAGCGAATTTACAGGCAGTAAGAATAAGACGGTTAAAAAAACTATAACCCGCGAGGTGAAAGATGGTATGTATAAAGCCATTTATGTGGTTGTCGATAGAGGCAAGGCGGAATATGTAATTGAAGCAGCCAATAAAGGCGGAGCAAGGGGCGGGACTATTATTAACGCAAGAGGATCGGGCATCCATGAGACTCAAAAGTTATTTTCGATTGAAATCGAACCCGAGAAAGAAGAAGTTTTAATAATAGCCAAAACGGAAACAAAAGACAGCATCGTCCAATCCATAAACACCGATTTGAAAATCGAGGAACCGGGCAACGGTATTATTTTCGTTTTGGACGTAAACGAAGTTCACGGGCTGCGATAAATCGAGTACGATTCCAACCCGAGCGGGCGGCCGATTGCCGCCCGCTGTTTTAACCGCCTATCACGCCCTTTTTCAAGATCAGGCAGGCGTAAAGTTCCGTCTCGCTTGTTTGAACCGTCACAAAGCTTTTTTTAGCCCTTTCGTAAAAATCGAAACGCTCGATTCGAACCAACTCTTTGAAAGCTCCGCAGAAATCGTTTGCGCGAATGATTCTCTCGTACTCCGCCCAAATTGGAGGAGTACCTTCGAATGTATCTCCGGTCTGCATTACGCACGCCGTATCGTCCACAAATACGTCAAGGGGCATAAATTTAAGAACGGCTTCCGCAATGACGGTCGCGGGGAGTCCCTTGGCGTAGACGCATCTGTTTGACATGGTGAAGCCCGGAAAATTGCCGTCCCCTATTACTATTTCGTCTCCATGCCCCATTTGCATCAGCGCGTACATAAGTTCCGGGGAAATAACTTCGGGAATATCTTTGAGCATTGTAAATACCTTCTTTCCGTTTTTTATTCAGCGGTTCCCTAAAACTGTGTTCGGTTAAATCCGGATATTATTCCAATTCTAAGCCATTCGGCTTAGAATTGGAATATGCGCGGCATTGCCGTTACTTATTTATCGGCGAAAAATCAGCGTCGCCGCAATGCTTCTCGATTTCTATTCTTCCTGTAAATTTCCACCGTTCCGACATCTTCGAAACCGTGCTTCCGATAGAGCCTCGCGCCGGACGGAGTTGCAAGCAGGACGACGCGCTCAAAACCTGAACGGCGCGCGCGGGCTTTGAGTCCCTCGACTATCGCGCCGGCAAATCCCTGTCCGCGAAATTCCCGGCGCGTCGCAACGTAGTAGACGCCGCAGGTTCCGCCGGACGTATACAGCATTCCTGTCGCTTTCAGTCCAACGTGAACCAGTGTGAAAACCTCCATACAAGCCATGCTCCGCGCGTTGGCAACGAAGGACTCCGGGAGCGATCCATCCGAATCGAAGCCGCGCCACGCGCACTCAGCCCACTTGCCGATTTCGTCATTCCCGCGTACCACACGGGCAAGACTCGCCTCGGCGTCATTACAATCCGTTTTGGATGTTTCGGCGATCATCGCGTGAAAATCTTCGTCACGCGCTAAGCCGCAAGCTTCCAAAATTTCGCGCGCCTCGCCCGCCGCTCCGGGAAAAATAGGCCAGATATGCGCGCTCTCGTTTCGCGCGAAAAATTTTAAACCGCCCGATATTGTCTCCTCGTTCACGGGACGCGCGGGATCAAGCAAAGCGTAGTTTTCGTATGCGTCGGCTACTCCGCTGTCGTAAAGCGCAACGCCCGTCCGCTCGCCGCAATATCTCGTCCCCGCAAACTTCCCTGACGTTCTGAGCAGAGAGGCCAGATTTTCATAAACCTCACAGTATCCGTTCATTATCGTAACCCCTTTAAAAAAGTAAAATCTGTGCAATATATATTATAATAATTTCGCGTTTGCGGTTTATGTATTTTGACTGGAGGGATTTAAGCTGAGCGAGACCGGCGGGCAAATCAGCAGCGGGTTAATAAACATAATAAGTCACACAGACCTGGACGGGGTGGTTGCCGCTGCCGTGGCGTGGTACGCAAATTCGGCGGGGAATCCGGTAAAGGTATCGCTCACGGGTTACGGCGACGTCGATAATCTCATTTTGGAAGGGCTGCGGAGGGGGGATCGTGTGACGGCGCTGGATCTTTCGCCCCAGTTCCGGGACGCCATTGACGAGATAGACAGAACTTCCCGCGAAGGCGAGATTATTCTTTTCGATCACCACCAAAGTTCTTACGAAAAAGTGGGAAATCGTTCATGGGCGCTTGTTGATACGTCGCGCTGCGGCGCCTCAGTCTATTGGCATTGGCTGATGGAGAACGCGGATGAGGAGATACGCGAGCGCGTTGAAGCCTTGCGCGGAATCGTGGCTATTGCGAACGATCGCGACCTCTGGATAAACGAAAATCCCCACGGGCGCTTGTGGCAGGCTTTGGTTACATTATGCGGCGAGTATGGCGTCTTCTCCAGATTGATATCAAATCCGTCCTCGGAAATTACGAGCCCTGAGCGCGAACTGGCGATCCGTTTCACCGCGGCGCAGGAGGAACGTTTCAAACTAGCCCGCGAGGGCATGATTTTAAGCAGGATTGACGGTATGAAGTCCGCGGAGATGGCGTACCTCGGCGACGGTTATCTTGAATTTGGAGATGCGTCGGACTTCTGCGGTTCCATCCTCGACGACCCAAAAGAGAGTATGGGCCGCGTGGCGTTAGTGGCTCTGGCGTTCAGAAGACCGTCCAGGACGTGGGCGGTTTCACTGCGCAGCCGCGATGGACTCGCCGGGCGCGTGACGTCTTTATTGAAGGATGGGCGCGCCATACGGGGAGGCGGGCACGGCGACGCGGCCGCTCTGTATTTCCCAGCGAATTATAACGAGAAGAGCATACGTGAAAGCATCCTTGCCGCGATCGCGGCAAAAACCGAGAGTTCGTCCGGCATGGGCGTTACATTAGGGGATCTTCTGAAAAACGCCGAAACCAAAAACTAAAAACAGGTTAGTCCCACTCACAGAAAATCCGCTTCTCCAATGGGTGAAATTGCAGGAGACCCACGATAAGGTTTGTCGGGAAGCTCCTTATCGATGAGTTAAAATCGGCTGTAAGCTTGTTATATTCCGCACAGGCGATGACAGCCTTACCTTCGATCGAATCCAGTTCGCTCATAACCAAAAGCAGTTCCGGGTTTAAATGCGCCTCCCTGTGATTTTTGAACGCGTCCTTCAGGGAGCGTATCTCCGAACTCAGGTTGTTCTCCAATTTTTCCAGTTCATGTCCTTCTATGAGAGAATTCGTTTCGATCAGCTTACGGACTATTTCCTCGCGAACGTCGGATATTTTGTCCAGGATATCAATCTGAGCGTCCATGATCGGGCGCGCTTTGCCTATAAGGTTTGGAATCAGCTCTCGTCTCAACTGGAGAAACACGTCCGTTTCATCCCACCAGAAATCTATAAGCGTCTCCTTCTCCTTAAATGAGTTATAAATGTACATACACCACAGTATCAGCAATCCGAGACACAGTATAACAGCCACACCGGCTATCATCATAAGCGTTCCTCCTCCGCCATGCCGGTCTACACCAACACCGGGCTATTCTCCGGCGACGGCGATGGCCTTTGATCGCGCTGTTTCTTGCGCGCCCTTTTGTACTGGTACATCTTCACGTCGGCAAGCTCAAGAAGTTCGCTTGTTGTGCTTGCGCCTCCCGCCGTGGCTTGAACTACTCCGTAGCTGATGCTGTAGTAGCTCGCGATCTCCTCTCCCTGCGGATTGCTCATGAGCAGATCACGGAGTTCCTCCAGCCTGTCCTCGGCTTCCTTGAGTTCAAATTCGTTCGACAGCAGCATGAATTCGTCCCCTCCGAGCCTGCATATTACCACTCCAACCGCGAATAATCGCAATATATCGGCCACTTTAAGTATATAGAAATCACCTTCCGCGTGCCCGAATTTGTCATTTACATATTTCAGATTATCGAGATCGATAAAGCTGATGACGAATGATATGCCATTCGAGAGCCATTTGGCTAGAAGCTCCATACCGTAGTGGCGATTGAACACATTGGTGAGGGGGTCGTAATACGCCACGGTCTCCAGTTTGAGGATCTCCCGTTTCTCATGGGTCACGTCCGTAAACACGAAGGCGACCGCGTCATGCTCATACCAACGCAATGGATGAACGGCGACCGAGAAATATTGCTTCAATCCCTCATAGGGAAGATCGAAATCCATCACATACATCGTATTGTCCCGCGCGGTCGCCGCAACCTGCTCGCGAAGCCATTCCCTCAACTCATGCTCCGTTTTTTTGCTATGCAGCACGTCAGACACATTTCTGTTGACGTAAAGCCACTCAAATGACTCGCGGCCGATAACCACTATCCATTGAGAAATATTTTCCGTGATGGCCTCAAGCAAGCTGTTGCTCTGCAAAAGAGCTTCCGATTTTTTATTGCTGATCTCAATCTCACTAAGAAGGTCATTCCTCTGCTTTTCCAATTGATCTGTCATCGTGTTGAACGAGTTGGCGAATTCGCCCATAAATGAAACGTGCTGTTTATAGTCTCCCTTCGCAACTTGCGATGTCTGCCAGGTGAGATGTTTCAGCGACGCTTGAAGGCTTTTTAACGGGGCAGCTATTTCGTTGCCTCTGGATGGAGAAGGGCCGTTAAGTTCTCCTCTCGAAAGATCCCTGGCAAGAGTTGTCGTTTCCACAACGCAAGCGCCATAGTATATCAAACCTTTTCCAAGGTTGACGAACTCTTCCGGAAGCTCGGAAACATCCAGACTGGCTCCTGAAGGATTGTAAATCAAATCCTTCAGGTAGCCAAACAACAAGTCCGCCGCTTGTTTCGCCGACATATTTTTCTCATTTCAAAAAAATTTTTTTATGAATTTACTTAAGCTCAGCCGACTACGCTGCCTTCAAAGCGACAGACTCTGTCGCCGCTTGCCCAGCAATCCACCTCTCGCACGTCGTATTTCTTCCCTGTGTATGCTTCCAGAATCCCGGAAATGAATCCCTCGTCATAGATGCAAACGTTTTCGTTAGTTATCGGCAATCCGCTGCAATCCAAGTCCTGCGCCACCGTGAGAACCAAATTGCCCGTATCCTCTTCGAAATTCTCAAGTCTGAGAATGCCTATCTTTAAAGACTGAAGAGCTTGTTGCAGATTGGCTATAAAGGAGTCGAAATCCACTTCGAGATCCAGAACGTTGCGCGCAAATTCCTTTCCGGCGAGGTAGCCGGCTTCCCGGAAATAATCATTTGCCTTCTCGGCGCCATATTCCTTCGAGAGGACGTCGAGCATCGTGTATTGCATCAAGCGATAGACCACGACGGGCATCTCCTCGCCAAGATCGCCTCTGCCTACCTTAATATCACCCAAATTTTCCCATTTGAACTCACTATGAGTTTCCTGGGCTGCAAAAATGTTTTCCATTTTTCGTAATCCCTCTTTTCCGTTTTTTTTGTTTATAACAGTAATTTTTATTTTCCAGTAATTTACACCAAAAATACATAATAATCAAGAGAAATTGCGATAGCGTAAGCGTGCCGCTCGAATTTGGCATATACGGGCGTCCTCGTGCTATAATTTCAATAATGAAACGCCAATTTTTTACACATCGCCGGCGATCAGGCGATGCTGATTAAGGAGATGTCTGAACTGAAAAATCATGTATCCACGTCGGAGCCGCGGTCGATGACGCGTCTCGAATCGCAGTTGCTAACTTCGCTGTCTGTTTTTGCCGTGATTTTCTTCATTCTGCTCATCATGCCGGCGCAGGCTTCCGCTCTCGACATAACCAGCCGGATGACGGAAAAACATGTAATGGTGCCCGGAACAAACGCATATTTCGCTCCTCCGCTCGGTCTGTCGCTCGCGTCGGAGTTCAGCGGATTTGAATCCAGAAATCGAAATATAGAAGTCATCGTGGCTTTCCTTGAAGGGGCGATGCACGGCATAGAAGAGGGATTCACGGAGGAATCTTTCGCGTCGCTCGGTATGAACCTGCTGGCAAAAGGCGAATTCACGATCGACTCACAGCGCGCGGTACTGTACAAAATACTGCACGACGACGGTAATATGAAATGGGGCAAATGGGTTATGCTCGCGGCGAACGGTCCCGGCACGCTTGTCGTAAACGCCGTTTTCGTGAGCGGCGACACAGACGCGTCTCTGGAACTGGAGCAAATGTTAAAGGGCTTGTACATGGAACGTTCAACGGCCGCGGGCGCTCCAACGACCAGACCCGTTTATTCCGCGACGCCGAGCGGAGCGGCTTCCAATGCGAGTCCGGCGGGTAACAACGAGCAGGACGGCTTCGACAGAATGGAAGCCATCTCTATCCTTGCGGGAGAAACTCCCCCGCCGCCGCGAACCGCCTCGCATGAAGAAAGCGGACAGCCTTCGCCGGAGAATAACTCCGGGGATGAAACAGACAATGCCGGACAGGAAATAAGGGGTTCGGCGCGAATAATTACGGAGGACGGCGTCATACATGCCGGGGATTCGACGGCGGCGGGAGAATAATTAACGCGGATTCTTATGTCTCTCAGTTTGCGCCAATCACATCAACGTCCAAATTGAACCGATAGCGTCATGGCAACGCCCATTGAAAGGCGTCTTGCAAAAAAGCTCGAAATCGCGGGAAAACGCCAGGGATGGTGGCATTCCGAAGGAATTCTTGTCGCGCTCTCCGGGGGAGGCGACTCAATGGCGTTGTTGTGCCTGCTGCTTGCGGCATTCGAGGGGCGCGTCGAGGCGGCCCACCTTGAACACGGCTTCCGGGGCGAGGCGTCTTTGGCTGACGCTCGGTTCGTCCGGGATTTCTGCCGCTCGTCCGGAATAAAATGCCACGTAAAATATGCGGACGTCGCTTCTTTACGCCGCCAAGGAGAGTCCGCGGAGGTAGCCGGACGCAGAATAAGATATGAATTTTTGAGCGAAACTAGCGAACGTGAAAATCTGCCTTACATCGCCACAGCTCATAATGCTGAGGACGTGACGGAAACCGTTGTTCACCATTTTTTCAGAGGAACGGGCATAGCGGGCCTGTCCGGCATATCGGAGCGGCGGGATCGCATAGTCCGGCCGATAATCAACTGTTCGCGGAACGACCTGAGACTGTACTTGCGGACGCGAGGCATTCCCTGGCGAGAAGACGCGACAAACAACGAAAATAACTACACCAGAAACAAAATACGCAACGAGCTTCTCCCCTGGGCAAGATCGAATCTTAACAATTCTACTGACCGATCGATACTCGGGTTAGCCGGGGAATGTTCGCGCGTATCGTCGCGTCTGCTCACGGAAGCCGGCGCGATGCTCCGGCTTGTGTCAAGGAATCATCCCTTTGCGCTTGCGGCGTGGGACTCGGCGGCGGCGCGGCGCATGTCCGAGATGCAGCTCTCCTCCGCGCTGAGACTCCAGGCGGAATTACTCTCTCTCCCCGTAATCGACCGAAAAAGGACTGTTCTGCTCTCCGGAATGATAAAGGACAATCGCCGCGGTCGTTTCCAGTGGGCGGACGACATTGAGGTATGCTGCGGAAGCCCGCTGATTGGCTGGATACGACGCCATATGCTGGAACCTCCGCCGGAAGCGAGGGTTTCTTTAAATGACGGCGATGCGCGAAATTTTTCCTGGGGACCCTGGACAATCGAGCTGAAAATGAGAAACGGAGGCGCTTATTCGCCGCGCGGATTTCGAAGCGCGCGTCAGTATACCGAATTTTCGTCGCGTGACTCATCGGGTATAGTCGAACTTTCTTCCGCCTGTAATTTTATGAACATTAAAAATCCAGGCTTTCATGCTAAAATACCTTGGTGGAGTACAGCCTGTATGCCGGTTTTATTCCTGAAAAACGGAAACTCTTGCTCGGTCTGGCTCCCCGGGACTCGCAGGGACGTGCGGGGCGAAGGCGAATATGTTATCATTGCACGTGTTTTTGTATAAAACATACGGTAAATATGGAGGGAAAGCAGATGAGCGACGCCGTGACATATGATCTTGACCAGGTGATGATGACGAATGAGTCAATACAACGCCGCGTATCCGAGATTGCGGCGCTGATAAGGGAAGATTTCGCGGGTGAGGAAGTCGTGTTAATCGGCGTGCTCAAAGGCGCGGCTATTTTTATGTCGGATCTGGCAAGGAACATCGGGCGGGACGTGGACGTGAAAATGGACTTCATCGCGGTATCGTCCTACGGGGATTCCTCCACATCCAGCGGCATCGTAAAAATTATTAAGGATATGGACACTTTCGCGGAGGGCAAAAATTTAATTCTGGTCGAGGATATTATGGATACGGGGCTGACGCTCGCTTATCTTCGGGAAATATTTATGGCCCGCGGTCCGAAAAGTTTCAAGACTTGCGTGCTGCTTGAGAAGCCGGAAAGGAAGAAAGTCGACTCCGTGCTTGATTATAAAGGATTCACAATTCCCGACAAATTCGTTGTCGGGTACGGCCTGGACTACGCGGGAAAATGGAGACACCTGCCGGATATATGGACTGTTGCCGCGAGATAAACTCGGAGGAGGATACGGCTTTTGGGTAAACTTGTGAAAAATCTGGGAATATATCTCGTCCTGATCGTCCTGGTGGTCGCTCTGGTAAATGTATTCCTATCCACGGATCAGACTCAGACTGAAGAGCTTGTAATTTTGCAGAGCGATCTTGTCCGAGCAGCCGACAGCGGAAGAGTAGATAAGGTAACGATAGACGAAAACGGCATCAGGGGCCGCTTCTCCGACGGGCGCGAATTTCGCTCTTATGCCGTCGGGATCGGAAATCTTGCCGAACGGCTGATAGAAAAAGGAGTAAACGTCGAGGTGCTGCCGCCCCAGAGGACGCCGTGGTGGACGGCTCTGATGACGTCGCTGTTTCCAACGCTGCTGCTTATAGGCGCGTGGATTTTCATCCTGTATAACATGCAGGGCGGCGGCAGCAAAGTAATGAATTTCTCAAAGAGCAAGGCCAAACTTTTTCTCGACAATCGTCCGAAGGTCACGTTCGAGGATGTTGCTGGATGCGACGAATCCAAGGAAGAACTTCAGGAGGTTGTGGAATTTCTGAGGGATCCCGGCAGATTCGCGAAACTTGGGGCGAAAGTCCCGCGTGGCGTCTTGCTGCTCGGCTCTCCGGGAACGGGAAAAACTCTGCTTTCCCGCGCGGTGGCCGGGGAGGCTGACGTGCCGTTCTTCAGCATAAGCGGTTCCGACTTCGTTGAAATGTTCGTGGGCGTCGGCGCGGCGCGAGTGCGGGATCTTTTCGAGCAGGCGCGCAGGTATCAGCCCTGTATCGTGTTCATAGACGAGATAGACGCCGTGGGCCGTCAGCGAGGCGCCGGTCTCGGCGGAGGACATGACGAGCGCGAGCAGACCTTGAATCAGCTTCTCGTGGAGATGGACGGTTTTGAAGCGACCGGCGGCATAATTTTGATTGCAGCGACCAACAGGCCCGACATACTGGATCCGGCTTTGCTGCGTCCGGGACGCTTCGACAGGCAAATTGTGGTCGATCGCCCCGACGTGAACGGACGGCTCGCTATTCTAAAAGTTCACGTGAAGGACAAAAAGGTCGGGCCGGAAGTCGATCTTGACGTCATTGCCCGTCGTACTCCCGGTTTCGTCGGCGCGGATCTGGCGAATCTGGTGAATGAAGCCGCGCTCCTTGCCGGACGCAGAATGAAAGAGAATCTTGGAATGCCGGAGTTCGAGGAAGCCATAGACCGGGTGATGGCCGGCCCCGAACGAAAAAGCCGGGTCATCAGCAAGAAGGAGCGCGAGATAATCGCCTATCACGAGGTCGGTCACGCTTTAGTCGCCCGCATGATACCCGGCTCCGACCCGGTGCATAAAATATCGATAATCCCGCGCGGGCATATGGCTTTGGGATATACGCTGCAAGTTCCGGAGGAGGATAGGTTCCTCGTTTCGAAGCGGGAACTCATGAACAGAATATGCGTTCTGCTCGGCGGACGAGTTGCAGAGAGCATAAAATTCGGGGACGTGACGAGCGGAGCGCAGAATGACCTTGAACGCGCAACCCAAACCGCGCGCCAAATGGTGACGCAACTGGGCATGAGCGAGCGCCTCGGTCCCGTGACGCTTGGCAAGAAGCACCATGAGGTATTCCTCGGTCGGGATATCATGGAGGATCGCAACTACAGCGAGGAGATAGCTTACGCCATAGACCAGGAAGTACGCCGCATAATCGACGAGTGCCTCGAAAGGGTTCAAGAAATACTAAACGAGAACTTAGGAAAGCTTGAAGAGATATCGAACATACTTCTTGACAAGGAACTGCTTGAAGGCGCGGAGTTCAACAAATTGCTCGGCTTCCCCGAGAACGGCGGGAAAGAGGAAAAAGAGGAATCGGAACAAAAAGAGAAACCGGAGGAATCGGAAAAAGAAACCGGCGAAGTTCCCCCCGAACTTCCGCAAGACGATGAAGAAGATAAAGATACGGATACGCAAACGCCTGTATTGTGATTGACAAATACTCAGGCATATTTATTAATTATCGCGACAGAGAGGTGAGATTTATGGATTCCGATAGACCCGACAGTAGAAGCGGCAGAGATTTTTCCGTGAGTCACGCGACGCGAACCATAGGTCCCGCCGTCCCATGCGAGGTAACGCAGGCCTGACCAAATTCCTCTTCTTTTGCTGACTCACAGATAAATCTCCGCCTCGATAAGCAATTCTGTTTTTTAAGAGGAAGGAGACAAATGCCGTGATTGAAAAAATTTTGGAACTAACGAACGAAAATCTCATCAATCCGACAAAGCTGCATGAATTGACCATAAAAATGAATACGGTGGATATTGCCGACGCCTTTGAATATCTTAACAAAGAAAAAACCGTCCAGGTATTCAGGCTCTTGCCGAAAAGCATTGCCGCCGACGTTTTTTCATATATCACTTCCGAAAAACAACAGATCATTGTAGAGGCGCTGGCGGACGCCGAAATTGGAAAAATCATCGACGATCTATTCGTTGACGACGCTGTCGACTTCGTCGAAGAAATGCCCGCGAACGTCGTAAAGCGTGTGCTGCAGAATCTTAATGAAGACAAACGCCGGCTTATAAATCAAGTTTTGCAATATCCCGAAGATTCCGCCGGCAGTATCATGACGACCGAGTATGTGGATTTAAGAGAAGACGCCACAGTAAGAGAGGCTTTCGATAATATAAGATCGACGGGCGTAAACAAAGAAACTATTTATACATGTTATGTGATTCGTCGTGACAGAATACTTGTCGGGGTGGTATCCGCGAAAACACTTATGTTGTCAAATCCTCAGGATAGAATTGGCGATATCATGGACACGAATCCGATTTTTGCGCACACTACCGAGGATCAGGAAGCGATCGCCGATCTGTTCAAAAGATACGGTTTACTGGCCCTGCCGGTCGTGGATAAGGAGCAACGGCTTGTAGGCATCGTAACGGTTGACGACATCGTACATATCATTGAAGAAGAAAACACTGAAGACTTTGAAAAGATGGGCGCTCTCAGCCCATCCGAGGAACCATATATGAAAACCGGCGTTTTCAGGCAATCACGAAACCGTATCTTTTGGCTGATGATCCTCATGTTGTCCGCGACAATTACCGGAAAAATCATATCCGGTTTTGAAGACTCGCTTGCGGTTTTGCCTGTTCTTATTGCATTTATACCGATGCTTATGGACACCGGCGGCAACGCCGGCGCTCAGGCTTCCACATTAATCATACGCGGAATAGCTTTAGACGAAATTCACTTCAATGATATTCTAAAAGTGTTATGGCGCGAGATCCGCGTCGGCGCTTTATGCGGGCTTGTTTTAGCAACCATCAACTTCGTACGGGTTTATTTTATGAATAACAGGGATTATCTGTTAGGCATAACGGTATCGATAAGCTTGATAGCCACGGTGATAATTTCTAAAAGCGTCGGCTGTATTCTTCCCCTCGCGGCAAAGAAAATGAAATTAGACCCGGCGCTGATGGCGTCTCCGATTATTACTACTATAGTTGACGGCGCTTCGCTTATTATTTATTTTTCCATGGCGAAGGCAATTTTTAGTTTGTAGCGCAAGCGCCGCGTTCCCCTATACATTCTTTGGGATTTGCCGGGATATTATGTTGCTTGTTTCAATAATTAAAAAAATATTTGTTCGGCGGTATGGCGAATTGTTGTAATAAGGTATATTATCTATTGATAAACGAGAGATCATACGATTTTATGGTCGTGCGGTTTTTCATGGCGGCCGCGCGGGCTCTATACGTTGTAAATGGGGGGATCACGATGCTAGATTTGAATTCAATCAACGGCATGCACCTTGACGCGATTCGCGAAATCGGAAATATCGGCGCGGGCAACGCGGCAACGGCGATGTCTCAATTACTGGGATGTTCCGTCGAGATAGATATTCCGAAGGCGGAACTGGTATCGATATACGAACTCAGCAGTTACTACGACGACCCGGATTCCATCTACACCGCGGTATTCGCCTCGTCGGACAACGAGGATCCGTTCAACTTCATGCTTCTCATAAAGGAAAGCGAAGTCGGCTCTCTGGTGAGCCTGCTCGTCGCAAAACAGTTCGGGATGGAGATGGACGTGGCTTCGATGCCTCAGGAAATGATTGACAGCGCGCTTGGCGAGATAGGCAATATACTGTTGGGATCATTTCTTAACTCGGTGAACGGATTCCTCGGCATCACAACGGGAATAACGACGCCCTCCGTGAATCACGATATGCTCGCGTCTATACTCAGCGTAGTCTCAGCGATGTTCGGCCAATACGGAGACGTAGCGCTCGTAACGAAGTCAAGCCTGACCTTGGGAACCGGAGAGGACGCAGGCTCACTCGACGCGAATATCCTGCTCGCGAGCGAGCCGCAGGCGCTTGAGACTCTTCTCAGCAAGCTTGGCGTACTGTAGGGATTTATTATCCGGTCGATTTATAGATACGTAAGACAGGAGTTTGGATTTATACCGCCGTCAAATATGACAAACCGGCGAATTTTCCTCAAGATAATAACCATACTCGCGGCTTTGTGCGCCGCGTTGACGTTGCAAGCGGGCGCGTTTGCGGTTTCCCCCGGCGGCGTCTTTATTGCTGATGTGACGCCGAAAGATATTGACGAACATACATCGGCTTTGCTTTATGCCATTGCGGACGGCGCGGACAGAGTGATAACCGCCGTGCCCGAAAGAAAAACCGACGCCAAAATACGAGCATATCTTAAGACAAACGGCGGTTGGAGTCTGCGATTCGAAACCATGGGATTTTTCGGACGAAACGGTATAAGCGGCAACAAGCGCGAAGGCGACGGAACGACGCCGGAGGGAATCTTCACCTTCGGCCGCGCGTTCGGCGTAGCTGACGATCCCGGCTCGACGCTCCCGTACGCTAAGCTCACGAGCAACGACGTATGGGTTGACGATCCGGCTTCCTCAATGTACAACCAATGGGCTGACGCGAGCTCGCCTGGTCGCGACTGGAAATCCGCCGAGCGTCTAATCGAATACGCGGAAGAATACAAATACGCCGTGTCGATTAATTACAACACCGATCCCGTGATACCCGGCCTTGGATCGGCGATATTCCTGCACTGTTCGACCGGCAGGCCGACCGCGGGCTGCGTCTCCGCGCCGGAATCGGCGATGATTTTTTTCCTGGCTTTCATCGACGAAGAGACTAAAATAGCGATTGGGGATTATTGATCTCAAAACGAAGGAGGGTTCGCCGTGTCAAAACGGATTCTGTGTTTTGGTGATTCCAACACGTGGGGGTACATTCCGGACGGTCAGCCGGAGGATGGGTCGTATCGCATAAGGTTTCCTTTTGAGGTGAGATGGACGGGAATTTTGCAGGGCATTCTGGGTTCCGATTACCGAGTCATCGAAGAGGGGTTAAACGGCAGGACGACGATGTGGGACGACCCGAAAGCCCCGTACAGAAACGGCGCGAAGTATCTGGACGCATGTATCGAAACTCACGCGCCGCTCGATCTGATAATGATAATGCTCGGCACTAACGACCTCAAACCGCGAATTTCCGGCCGGGCTTATGACAGCGCGGAGGGAGTAGGGTTATTGATCGAAATGATCCGGAAAAACCCAACCGGCAGAAACGGCGCGACGCCTCAGGCGCTGATAGTCTCGCCTGCCGCTATCGGCTCACACATTGATATTTCGCCCTTCACAGACGAATTCGGAGGAAGAGCCGCGCACGAAGAATCACTGAAAATGCCTTCATATCTCGCGGCAACGGCAAAAGCAAACGGAGCCGAGTTCATGGACGCGGCTAAATACGCGAGGACAGGGCCCGACGCCATACATCTGGACGCGGACAGCCATAAAAAATTTGCGAAGGCGCTCGCGCAGAAAATCAAAAAAATTGTGTAGTCCCCACAGAAACAGCGGCGGCTCTGCTTCATACCCGGTGAGTGACGCAGGCCGCCTTCTGAAATCCTGAAATTGATGTAATATGCCGCTTTTCTTATAATCGACCTAAATCAGATTGCACGGTATGAAACAGTTTTTCGAATCAATAGGCACGACTTCCTCGCACATGCAGATTATCCCGCCGCAACCCTGTTCTATGGACGCCTTTTCCAAAACGTTAAATTTCCTAATCTCACGGCTGTCGGGATTCGCCGATTTTTTTATTTCGAGCGGATGAATTAAATTATTTTGCTCTACAAAAATATCAATCTCTTTTGCGTTGGAATCCCGATAATAAGTCATGTTGGCTTTGTTCTGTGAATAAGCATAATTTTTCAACATCTCGACGACGACGAAGTTTTCAAAATAATGCCCGACGGCCGCTCCGTTCATCAGGGTTTCCCGTGTCAGCCACATGGAGAGATGAGCGGCAAGCCCGGCGTCATAAAAATATAGTTTCGGCGCTTTAGCGAGGCGCTTCAACGCGTTATTGGCATACGGCCGCAGAAGATAGATTATTCCCATGCCCTCTAAAAGCCTGAGCCATTCCTTCGCGGTGGGTTGTGAAATCTCCGCCGTGTCAGCAAGGGTTTTATAATTGATTTGTTCCGAAACAAGCGCGGCGCAAGCCGTCAGGAATTTTCCAAAGCGCAGGGTATCCGTAATACCACCAAGCTCCGCCGCGTCCCGCATGAGATATGTGCTGACGTAGGCGTTAAAATATTCCCGCCGCTGCTCGGCGTCCGCATTGATAATTTGCGGCATTCCGCCGCGCCATATATGTTCAAATACGGCAATAATATCGTTTTTTACGGTTTGCGCCTGCCGCGCTTGCAGACATGGCAGGGAGAAATCTAAATTATCCTCGAAAAACACGCCGTCTTTCTCATTTTTTGAAAAGCTGTACAGCTCTAAAATTCCAATTCTGCCCGCCAACGTTTCGCGAACGTTCTTCATCATTTCAAATTGTTGCGAACCGGTCAGCCAAAACAACCCAGTCTCCTGATTTTCGTCGCAGAGTATCTTGATTTGGCTGAACAATTCCGGCGCGTACTGCACTTCGTCTATAAGAACGGGCGGCTTATAGGTTTGGAAAAACAAAACGGGGTCGGTGCGGGCAAGATTACGCGCCATAATATTATCGAGCGTGACGTACGTTCGATTTTGCTCTTCGGATAAATGCCTCAGCATAGTGGTTTTGCCGACTTGCCGCGCTCCCGTCACAAGAACAGCCTTAAAAAAATTGCTTGCGTGAGTAAATTTCCGCTCTAAACTCCTTTTAATATATTCCATGCCACACCTCGGATAATTACGATAAAATAAGATGTAGTTTATTTCATCATAAAATCATCCAGTTGTCAAAGCAAAAATTCTTAATGCCGCTTATCTTCACTATCGGCAGGATAGCGGCTTTTTCTTTCGCGTGTAACTTTGTTATAATCTTTAGAGGAAAAGGATTAGGGGGTAAACAATTCTGCCTGGGATTGCGTAGGCAATGGCGTACCGAAACCTATGTTTGCGGAGTAAAAAGTACAGGTCGGTCATAGTGCTGGCGGTTATATAACCTTCGGCCTTTTCTTCGGCGACAGCCAGCAAAAGGGATTGTGCGGCTTCCGCCCACGGGTCGCGCATTATAAGCGCGTCAGGGATGATATTCGTATCTTCAAATATTTTTTTTGTTCTTCCCATTTTCCCTTCCGTGCTTCGTTCATAAATATCGTTGTGTTCGGCAAATGTCTATGAAAAAACTCTGGGCGTACGCTTCGCCATCGGAGACAGGAAAATGTGAAGATTTGAACATCGCTTCAATGAATTCAAGTCTTGCTTGATAAAATTCCAGCTCTCTTCGTATGAGGCGCCGACGGCGTTATTATCCGAATGAAAAAAAGAAATGAATCCGGCCGAATCAGCATGATATTTTTTACGAAACTCATCAGCCACCGCACTTTTTTTATTCTTGGGCAAATTTGCATCATTACATATAACATGGTCTAAATTACATGAAAAGAAGTAAACGCTGAATGGAATCGTTCTATTAACATGTGGAAGAGTAATCAAACGATTAAGGTTCTGCTGTTTTCGGAGTCGCGTTATTTTCATTTGTTCAGGTTTTGGGTGCAATATCTTATCGGCATTATAATACGCTTCGTCATACATTTCGCTATGCATGATCGACGCCGGGTTTATATACGCCCCATCCATATCTGTCAAAAGCACGACTTCAATAAAGTCCTCTCTTTTATACTTGTATTCCTCAGAATGTTTTTTTACGCAATCTCCAATTTTAGCCGCAATATCTTTGCCGGAATAATCACTGGTTAAGTCGCCGCGAGTGATTTCGAACTTTACGTTTTCTGTCGTCAAAAGTTTTTCAAGCGGCAGAGCCAACGCGGTTTCATCGCTTACGCCTTCCACGATAAAAAGAACTACTCGTTTTTTGGGTTTCATTCTTCCCGTCCGGCTTGACGAAACGCAAAAGCAAGGGCGTTTTTGCTTTCGCCGCTGTACAGCGCTACGTCATCGCTGCCCAAGGATATGATGCGAAAATACATATCCCGCAGATTATTCGTAGTCTTTTTTTTCAATTTTACATAGCGATTATCCGGATCAGTAGTCGTGAAGCAAATAGACGAGTCGTCCAATTTTTCGAGAGGCCGCAAGTTATGAGATGTAAAAATCAATTGACCTCTGCCGGAATCTTTTATTATGCTTACCAGTTCACCGAGTAAAAATTCAAAAACACTGGAGTCAAATTCATCAACCGCCAATACGTAACCCGCGTTATTATACGCGGCAATTAACAAATGCAGAAAAGATAATATTTTTTTGATGCCTAACGATTCATGCCTTAATGGAAATTCGTCAATCTGATTTCGTAATGCAAAAAGTTCAACTTCGTATCTGTCGTCTTTTTCATCAAGAGACTCCTTTTTAGTTTTGTACGTGATATTCAGCCCGGGAATTATATTTGACAAAACAAGATTCAGAGGATTAACGAACGATTCAAATATATTCAAAATTTCTTTTGGTAATGACGCCTTGCTTTCCAGCGAAAAAGGTATTCGCCCTACAAAGCCTCTATCTTCAAATTCAATGACAAAATTAAAAGGAAGCGGGATTTCGATTTGTGTTTCGCCGCCAACGAAAAACAATCTCCCTATTGCGAAAAATCGAATTTCATCAATAATTAATCCAAGATCATTCTTACAATTATTCTCTATCACTTCAGCGGCTTGATCCGAAAAAATAAATGAGCGTGAACCGTATAGCGCTAGGATTTGTTGCTGCTCCAGTTTTTTCAACGTGTCTTCATTGCTGCCGAAGAGCATCTCGCACTTTTTTTTCGGCGTGATAAGTTTGTGTGTTTCATCCATTTGGGCGATGTTTTGCTGGGTATATTTCCTACCATTAAAATATCCGGAAATTCTCAGGCTTTCACTGGTTACGGCGATTATTGATTTTGGCTTGTTTTTCACATCAGCGTTACTTTTCAAGTTGCTTTCGTTTGGGTTTTCGCGCTGTTCTAATTCGCATTTATATACAACGATGCAATCCGTGTTGTTATTTCCAATCATGGAAAATTCGATTTCCAAACAGCCACGTTCTTTCCCGTGAGTAATACTTTCCAGATAACGATTTGGAATCTGCTGACCTGAAAGAATAGATTTCAGTATAGCAATAGCCTCAATGACGACAGTTTTACCCGAACCATTTTGACCGTAAATCCCCAAAATGCTGGACTTTTCTTGACGTAACGCATCTGTAGCGCTGAAATGAACAGTTCCTGACGTCACGCTTTTAATATTTTTTATCGAGAGACGATTGATTCGTATCTTTGGATGTTCCACAGCTAATCATCCCCACATTATGTATTTACGGTATTTGAATATGCCATAACATAAATAATAATACATTCAGCTCGTGAAATCAATGAAGAGATATTGAAAGCGGTATAATTTATTCCAATTTCAATAATTCCTGATTGAAACGTCAACGCACATTATATCGTACTATCCCGCTTGCCTCTGCCTATAAAGTATTGATTCTTACTTGGTTTCTTTGTGGTTCCTTGTGGAGCATTGGTCTCGGCCAAAATTTTCAAGGTCTCGCGTCATCGCCGTAGCGTATTTCATCGACCCAGGATTGAACTACCGCTTCATCGGGGTTCCCAAGACTTTCAGCAACGCCGCTAAATGCTTTTTGCGCGTTGCTCCATTCGACGGCCTCCGCTTCGCGTTCCTTATCGGCGGCCATGGCCTTATAACCATCATCAAGCGACGTATCCGCCACAAGAGGCCGAATCAACGCCGCCACAGTCCGTTATAAACGTCCTCATTCAGTGTTATCGTTAATTTTCGCTGCATCAACATCACCGCCGGAGATAAAGATAATGCGTAAAACATATTACGTCAAATGGCGACTCCCCTGTCATACCAAATTGCAATCAGTTCGCCCCTGCAAGATCGCCGCGCGGATACGTCTGTGTAGAAAAAAAGCCGGGCGGCAATCTGCCGCCCGGATTGTCTGTTTAGCGCCGCATTTGCGGATGGAGTTTATTTTTCCTTCTTTTTCATGGACAGAAGCGGGATCGCCAGCAGAGCGAACAGGCCGAAAGCTCCGGCGTTGCATCCGCCGCTACTGCTGCGGCCGGGAGTACGCGGCTCCGGCGCGTATGTCACCACAGCGAGAAGGTATCCAAATTCTGCCGGACCTCCATTTGCATCGTCCACGTAATACAAATCGAAAGTGTGGCCGCTGTCGCTTTCAACTGGTCCTTCATCATTCAGTTTCGTACCAGGTTCCGGACGAGGCTGTAAATCTGAACCTGTAAGCGTCACGTCGTCTGGTATTTTAAGCAGTGTTATTACATCGTCTTCTTCCAGTGTCGGTGCATTGCCAACTCCTATTTTCAGAGTAGAATCGGTCATGTTCACCGTTATTGCGGCGCCAAGAGTCAGCATAACATCCTCTTCATCAAAACCGTCGGGGATAATGAACGTCAAATTCTTTTCCGCCACACTGAGGTTGCTGCTGAGTGCGGCTTCTCCTGTCACGGTCAAATTAACGGTTGTAGGAAACTTCGAGCCCGAGATGGATAATAAATCTGCGCCATCGGCCAGCTCCACCGTATCGATATTCACCGTACCCGTACCAGAACCCACAACCACGGTTACGTCACCACCAATCGTGAGAGTATCGACAGTGAGGTTCGCTGCCCCGAAACCAGCAGTAGTGCCGTCAGCCAGAGTCAGTCCGGATGTAACGGTCAAATTCGTTGCATTCAAAGTCGCGTCTCCGCCGGTACCAGCGGCTGTGCCGCCGTCTCCACCGGTTACATTAACTGTGGTGTAGGTTCCGCCCGAGAATTGTAAGGAGGCATCGCCGCCATTGCCGCCATCTGTACCGACGTTTGGAGCGCCACTGCCACCTGCGACGGTGAATGTGTAGTCCCCGAAAGACTCTCCCTCAAAGCCGCCACCATCGCCGCCTGCCG
>Ga0099364_10002512_pt1 | contig 29166 bp, 26 predicted proteins | sample TergutTh196P3_FD_73070 | JGI IMG/M metagenome (GOLD analysis project Ga0099364, IMG submission 73070) | Microcerotermes parvus P3 segment gut microbial communities from Pointe-Noire, Republic of the Congo - Th196 P3 | ecosystem: Host-associated > Arthropoda: Insects > Digestive system > Gut ...
ATGGAAGCCTTAAAACATGGCCCTGTTGACGGGATATGTCTTGCCTTACATGGCTCAATGAAGGTTGAAGACCTTGGCTGTGCAGAAGAGGATCTCTGCCAGGCTTTGCGTAAAATTTTTCCCTCAGTCCCCATGATCGCTGCCCTGGACATGCATGCAACCATTACCCCAGGGCTTCTTGAGTCAGTGGATGGTTTTGTGGGGTACAAGACAGCCCCGCATGTGGACTGCGCTGAGACAGGTTCCTATGCAGCCAGAATGCTTCTTAAAGCCATTAATCAGGGCCTTGCTATCAAAACTGCCCACAAACAGATCCCAATGATGATTGCTGGAGAAAAATCAGAGACCAGCGAAGAACCCATGCTTTCGCTTATTGCTGCCTGCTGCGAGGCTGAACAGGAATCAGGTATTGAGGCTGTTTCTCTGTTGATGGGTTTTCCCTGGGCTGATAATGAACATAATGCAATAACAATTCTGGTGTCTTATTCAGAAGAGGCTGGGGAAAAGGCAGAAATAATATGCCAGGATTTGGCTGCTTGTGTTTGGGCCAAACGCATGGATTTTAAGTTTCGTTCAGAGTTCTATGATACACGTGAAGCGCTTGGCGCAGCCTATGCTTATGTGGAAAAGGGCGAGAGACCTGTTTTTATTTCTGATTCAGGCGATAATCCCACTGCCGGTGCAGCAGGAGATGCAACAGATCTTCTGGAAGCAATTATTGATACCATGGACAGGGCTGATATATTACCAACTCCATTACTCTATTCAGGGTTTTATGATGCGCCTGCTGTAGCTGCCTGCATAAATGCCAAAGAAGGGTCAGAGTTAGAACTTACAGTAGGTGGCAATTGGGACACTGTCAATGGAAAAAAAATCCCCCTTGAGCTAAAGGTGCATACAATAGTCCGTGATTATGGGCCTTACAAATCAGATCTGGTTCTTGTCAGCCACAGAAACCTGCTTATTGTCCTTACATCCAAACACATTGGCTTTGGCGACCCAGATCTGCTCCCGGCTCTGGGTATAAACCCCTGTGATTACTGTCTTATTGCAGTTAAACTGGGTTATCTTGAACCCTGCTTTAAGAGCATTGCTGCCAAAGCCATTATGGCCACTACAAAAGGCTGTTCCAATGAGGTTTTGGAAACAATTCAATATAAAAAAGTAAAACGCCCTATTTTCCCCCTGGATCAGAATTTTAAATTTTAAGAAAAAATTACTTAAACGTTTGACTTATACCATAGTACATGATAAAATTAATATAATAGGAGTAATATATGTTGAAGAAAAGAGAATTTAGGTTTTTATTTGTTTTGACAGTAATTATTGCCATTGTGTTTTCTGGCTGCGGTGATCCTGGTGATGGTGATAACCTTGACAGCATATTCCTGGGGCCTGGTCCTGCTGATGCTGATGGAATAGTGTATTATGTCGGTGATGAAGGTCCTGGCGGCGGGATTATTTTCTACGTACATGAAGATCCTGAAGGTTTTACTGTACAGGGTTATGGAGATGATCCGGATGATGAAGGCTACTTTCCAGAATACACTGCCTATTACCTTGAAGCAGCACCTTCAAACTGGGGGTCTCGTGTAATTTGGGGAGCTCGTGGTACACTAATAGATAATATAACGACATGGAATAATGCAACTGCTAAAAATGCTGGATTGCAAGATTCAATAGGCAGCGGCAGAAAGGATACCCAGATTATTGTTGCGTTCTTTAGAGATAATTCTCCACATGAGGATTGGGTAGAGATAGCGGCACAAGTAGCAACAGGTTCATTTGGTGGTAAAAATGATTGGTTTCTGCCCAGTCTTGGAGAGTTGAACTTACTATATATAAACAGAGCTTATGTTGGAAATTTGGGAGCACTCTTTTACTGGTCTTCGACGCAGTATAGTAATGAGCACGCGTGGTTTCAGCAATTCAACAGCGCTTTCAGCCATAACGGCAATGGAAAGAACCTTGTATTAAATGTCCGCGCTATACGGGCTTTCTAAGCCCGTGAGACGTAAGGAAGGATTTATTGCCCAGCACCTAGTTTAGTTTACTATTAATATAAAACAGCTTGGTTTTTCTAAACTAGGTGCTGGGTGGCGTCTTAAGAGCCTTTTAGCGCGCAATTGTAATATATAAATAACAGGCGGTCATTAGGCCGCCTGATTATTACTGTCTCTACTACCCAGCTTCAAGAGAGAGGAAGCAGACACCATGAACAATAAAATAATAAAATCACTTTTTGCACGTAAATCCCTAAGGCAGTTTGAAAATAAACCCATTGGAGAAAAAGAGAAAACTTTAATCTTAAATTCAGCACTGCAGGCACCTACTGCCGGAAATCAGAATTTATACACAATTCTTGATATTAAAGATCCTTCACTTAAAAAAGCGCTTTCTGAATACTGCGACAATCAGCCCTTTATTGCACAAGCTCAACTGGCTTTGGTTTTTCTGGCTGATTGCCGCCGCTGGTATGACAGCTATATCCTGGCTGGTCTTGAAGCCCGCAAACCCGAAGAGGGCGATCTTCTCCTTGCCATAGCCGATGCTCTTATTGCAGCTCAGAACACGGTTGTTGCCGCACAGTCACTTGGCATAGGCTCTTGTTATATAGGCGATATTCTCGAGCAGGAGGAGAAAGTCCGTAAAGCCCTTAATTTGGATAAGTATGTATTCCCTGCTGCTTTTTTGGTTTACGGATATCCAACCCATGCCAATAAAAAACAGTTAAAACCACAGAGACCGCCTCTTTCATATATAGTACAGGAAAATTGCTATCGCCGTTTAAACGATAAAGAGCAAAAAAAGATGTTTATAGAAAAGGGCAGTATTAAAGAAGAGGATGACTTTATTGATTATATCAAAGCTTTTTATACACGTAAGTATAACAGTGATTTTGCTAAAGAGATGAACCGTTCAGCAAAGCGCTATCTGGATTATTTTAAAGGGGATTCCATTAAGGAATAAAGAAAGACAAATGACAAGAAAATCCCTCTGCGTTTCTGCGCCTTTGCGTGTAATTCACCAGCCAGCTTCCAGGGAAATGGGTGTTTCCAGCACAAGTAAATCCAAAAGCGGTACTGTGAACACAGCCTGGTTTCTATTGGCTGTTCCCCCGCGTATTGATGTAATTGAGCCTGGAAACTCGATAATAGCCCGGATCATGGACGTGCTTATCTCGCCTGCAATTGGCCTGCCGTAAAGGGAGCCGACAAGCATAAGGTACTCGTCTTTGGATATGTCTTCGCCCAGAACTGCCGGTGCCATAAGTGCTGTCAAATACTCGATTGCCTCCGAAGAAAGCATGGCAATAAGCTCGGGCGCTGTTTCCTTGTCAAGATATATGTGGATGCTGCCTGACGAGCTCGAACCAGAAACCCTTTCATTATAAGTTATAAAACGCTTCCCGCTTACAGAGAGAAAATCTTCTATATTATTGACGGCAATATTTCCCCTTATTGCTTGGGGTCCTGTGTTTTCCAAAGAAACCGAGCTAACCCCGTCAGAGGCAGCCAAGGAAAGGCTTATGGCTGGCCCATCAAGGATCAAACCAGAACCTGCTTCTCCCATCATGCTCTGCAGGGACCTTATAAGTATAGTAATGCGCGGTTCCAGGGCTGCTTCGACATGCAGGTTTGCGGCCCCGCCCTGCCTTAAGACTCCGTTTATCTGGCTGGCACAGGATGTAAGCAGTATAAGGCATATAATGAGAAAAAAATGATAAATTCTCTTCTTTATTAACTTCATTCAATAATAATAACAAAGACAGCTTGAATAAATTACAGGCTCGGTATAGAATTATTTAGATTGATTCAAAACTGTGGAGGTCTCCATGGCTCAGGCAAATTCAGGAAATATTGTGTTTCCTGCAGAACTAAATTCCTTTATTGATGAATGGAAGGAAAAACCCGGCAGTCTCATTATGATTTTGCATAAAACCCAGGAAACATTCACTTATATTTCCCGGGAAGCAGCGGAAAAACTCTCTTTAATGCTTGAGATTCCGCTTGCAAGAATATATGGTGTAATTACTTTTTACCATTTTTTTAAGACTACCAAGCCAGGCAAGAATAAAATTTCTGTATGCCTGGGAACAGCCTGTTATTTAAAAGGCGCCCAGGATCTTCTTGATGAATGCAGAAAAATTTTAGGTCTTGTACCGGACGGAGTTACAGAAGACGGCCTTTTTTCCGTTGATCCTGTACGCTGTATTGGCTGCTGCGGTCTTGCACCAGTATTGACCGTAGGCACAGATACCTATGGCAAACTGTTTGACAAGGGTATGATACCGGATATTTTTGCCAAATACAGACCATAACTTGATCAAAAGCGGAGGCTTTTTTTGCACTTCACCTTATCAGACTTAATGTTGGATATTGCCCAGAATTCCATAGAATCCGGTGCTTCTCATATTGAAATTGTAATAAATGAAAGAGGAGAACGCAGCTCTAAAAATCCGGAATTCCGTTTTTCGATTTCTGATAATGGTAAAGGCATGGATAAGGATGAATTGGAAAGGGTAAAAGACCCCTTTGTTACTGACGGTATAAAACACCCGCACCGCAAAATTGGACTTGGGCTTCCATTCCTTATTCAGACCGCAGAGCAATCCGGCGGAGGCTGTGATTTTAAATCAGAAAAAGGCAATGGCACAGAGATTTCTGCATGGTTTGATTTAAAAAATATTGATACACCTCCTGTGGGGGATCTTTGCGGAGCTTTAAGGACTATTTTGCTTTTTGAAGGAGAGCACGAGGTTTCTATATTACGCTCAAAAGAAGACGGTGAAAACAGTGTCAAATATGATCTTTTAAAAAGCGGACTTGAAGATGCATTGGGCGGATTTCACGATACACAGTCGCTTATTCTATTAAGTGATTATTTATGTTCATTGGAAGTAGAACAAGAAGAAGAAGAAGAGGAGGTCTACTGACTTACAGTCAGGTTCGATATACGTCGCCTGACTACAAAATTTTTGTAGTCAGACTAAAATGGAGGTTAATTATGGCTAAGATGAGTTTAGATGATCTTAGGAAGCTGCGGGATGACAAAAAAAATGATATTGTCCGCAGGGAAAATGAAGGTAAGGAAATCCAGGTCATTATTGGTATGGGAACCTGTGGTATTGCTGCCGGAGCCAAGTCAATCGTTGACACATTTCTCAAGCTTATTGATGATAACAAGCTTGTAGATACTGTAATTATACGCCAGACAGGGTGCATGGGACTTTGCCATGTGGAGCCTACTGTGGAAGTTGTTGCTCCGGGTATGCCTCCTGTTATATACGGTCCTGTTGATGTCAAGGCATCTGAAGAAATTGTTAAAAAACATATAATCGGCAAGGAACTCCTGGGTGAACTGATCCGGGATAGGCCTGCAGCTGATATAGTCTAGGAGGAAGAAGAATGGCCTATAACCACTTTATCCTTGTCTGTGCCGGAACAGCCTGTGAATCAAACAAGGGTGATGAGATTTACCGCAATCTTATTTCCGAAGCAGCCAAACATGGTGTTACAGAGCAGGTTCAGATTGTAAAAACCGGATGTTTCGGTTTTTGCGAAGCCGGACCTATCATTAAAGTTCTGCCGGAAGATTCATTTTATGTGAATGTTGTGCCAGAAGATGCTGCGGAGATAATTGCAGAGCAGATTGTGAAAGGCCGGGAAGTCCCCAGGCTTCTTTACAAGGGAGATGGTGAAAAGAAAAAAGGTTTTGCTGTTGAGGATATCCAGTTTTACCAGAAGCAGCTGCGTGTTGTTTTGCGTAATTGCGGTGCCATAGACCCTGAAAATATTGATGAGTATATTGCACGCGAAGGTTATTCAGGGCTTGAGAAAGTTCTGTTTGAATGGACCCAGGAACAGTTGATCGAAGAAGTAAAAGTTTCAGGGCTCCGGGGCCGCGGCGGTGCAGGATTCCCAACCTGGATCAAGTGGGACTTGACCAGAAAAGCTCAGGGAGATGTCAAATACATTATCTGTAATGCTGATGAAGGCGACCCTGGCGCTTATATGGACAGATCCACCATTGAAGGTGATCCCCATTCTGTTATTGAAGGAATGATAACTGCGGGCAAAGCTGTAGGCGCGAATGAGGGTTTTGTATATATTCGTGCTGAATATCCCCTAGCCATTGAACGCCTAAAAATTGCACTTAAACAGGCCCAGGAATACGGGCTTTTGGGCAAAAACATTCTTGGCTCTGGCTTTGATTTTGACATTGAAATACGCCTTGGAGCAGGCGCTTTTGTCTGCGGCGAAGAAACAGCTTTAATAAAATCCATAGAAGGAAACAGGGGCATGCCTGTTCCCAAACCACCTTTCCCTGCAAACAAGGGACTTTGGGAAAAACCCACTGTTATAAATAACGTAGAAACCTTTGCAAATATTCCTGTTATCACATCCAAAGGCGGCAAATGGCTTGCGCAAATAGGTACTGAAAAATCAACCGGAACCAAGGTATTTGCCCTTACAGGAAAGGTTAAGAACTCAGGGCTTGTGGAAGTTCCCATGGGAACAACCCTTAGGGAAATTGTTTTTGAGATTGGCGGCGGAATAAAAGACGGCAAGAAATTCAAGGGCGTTCAGACAGGCGGGCCCTCCGGCGGAATCCTGACAGAAAAATCCCTTGACCTGCCAATAGACTTTGATACATTGACAGCTAACGGCTCCATGATGGGTTCCGGCGGCATGATCGTAATGGACGAGGATGACTGCGTTGTAGACGTTGCAAGGTTCTACATGGAATTCTGTGTTGAAGAATCCTGCGGCAAGTGTTCTCCATGCAGAATCGGTACAACCCAGCTCTTGTTGCTGCTTGAAAAAATTACAGAAGGCAAAGGCACAGAGCAAGACCTTGAGAGCCTTGACTCCATAAGCCGTGCCATGGCCAAAGCAAGCCTTTGCGCCCTGGGACAGACTGCGCCTAACCCCATCCTGTCTACGATTAACAATTTCCATGATGAATACCTTGATCATATAAGGGAACGTAAGTGCAGGGCAGGCAAATGCAAAAAGCTTTTATGCTACACAATTGATCCTGTAAAATGTATTGGTTGCAGTGTTTGTGCAAAAAAATGCCCTGCAAGCTGTATAAGCCAGGAAGATGCTGCTAAGTATCCGGACAAGAAAAAACCGCCTTACCTGATAGATCAGGAAAAATGCGTTAAATGCGGTGAATGTCTTAATGCCTGTAAATTCAGCGCAGTGATAAAGGCATAGGAGAATTATGAAACGAAGTTTCATGTTCGATATATATGTCAAGCCAAACGGCTTGACTAAATTGGAGTTAATATGACTAACATAAAAATTAATGGCAAGCCTTTACAGGTTGATGACAATCTTTCTATTCTTGAAGCAGCAAAATTGGTAAATATAAAAATACCTACATTGTGCTATAACCCAGACCTTAGTCCCTGGGCTTCCTGCGGTCTTTGCATAGTCCGCACTGCCGGCGCTGGGTCACCGCGCATGGCAAGAGCCTGCTGCACCCAGGTTACAGAGAACATGGATATAATCACACATGACCCTGAAATTATTTCCACACGGCGCATTGTACTTGAGCTTATGCTTTCCAATCATCCTGATGATTGTCTTAAATGCCCCAGAAACGGGAATTGTGAGCTTCAAATCCTGGCTGCAGAAGCTGGTATACGCGAGGTGCCATACAAAGCTCTTTTGGCAGGGCTTCCTGTAGATGATTCAAACCCTGCGATTGTACTCAACCCTGAAAAATGCGTGCGCTGCGGCCGCTGCGTAAAGGTTTGCCAGGATGTGCAGAATGTCTGGGCCCTTGAGTTTTTGGGACGCGGCATAAAGGGCAGGATTGCAAGTGCAGCAGATGCTCCTTTGGGAGACAGCCCCTGTATAAAATGCGGACAGTGCTCAGCGCACTGCCCTGTAGGCGCAATTTATGAGCGTGACGACACACCAATGGTCTGGAAAGCATTGCAGAACCCGGACATACATCCTGTTGTGCAGATTGCACCGGCAGTGCGCGTTGCCCTGGCAGAAGAGTTCGGCCTTAAACCCGGAACCCTTTTTACAAACCAGATTTATGCTGCCTTAAGAAAGCTTGGCTTTAAAACTGTTTTTGACACAAACTTTTCCGCAGACCTTACGGTTATGGAAGAAGGCTCTGAGCTTGTAAAACGCCTGACAAGCAAAGGCAGTGATATTCCTCTTATAACTTCATGCTGTCCGGCTTGGGTGGATTATCTGGAAAAATATTATTCAGACATGATTCCAAACTTCTCCACTGCAAAATCCCCCCAGCAGATGATGGGCGCAATGATCAAGGCATATTGGGCAGACAAGGCAAAAATTGATCCAGCTAAGGTTTATTCGGTTTCTGTAATGCCATGTACTGCAAAAAAATGGGAAACCCACCGCAATGATGACATGAAGAGCGCAGGCAAGTTCCTTAAAAAGGATGCTGGCTGGGATGTGGATATATCCATAACAACAAGGGAGCTTGCAAGAATGATCAAGCAAGCTGGCATAGAGATTCTTAATCTTGAAGGTGAGGAAGCTGACAGCCCGCTTGGCCCGTACACAGGAGCCGGAACCATCTTTGGTGTAACAGGCGGTGTTATGGAAGCTGCTGTCAGAAGCGCTTATTTCCTTGTAACAAAAAAAGAACTGCCTGATGTAAACTTCAAACCAGTACGCGGACTTGAAGGTGTAAAAGAAGCAGAAGTTGATTTTGGCGTAGATGTAGGCGGTCTTGGATCAAAGATACGCATTGCTGTAGCTCACCAGATGGGTAATATTGCCGCTGTACTGGATAAGATCCGTGAAGCCAGAAAAGCAGGGAAAGAAGTTCCATACCATTTTGTCGAAGTAATGGCATGCCGCGGCGGCTGTGTTGGCGGCGGGGGCCAGCCCTATGGCTGCACTGACGAGATACGCAAACAGCGCAGCGCAGGGATTTACACTGACGATGAAAAATCCAAATACCGCTGTTCGCATCAGAACCCCTGTATAAACGAGGTTTACAAGGACTTCCTTGGCGAACCAAACGGCCACAAGGCTCATGAACTGCTGCATACCAAATACGAAAAACGCGATTTATATTTGAAATAGCGGCCCTGGTCCCGCTTTAATTTTACTTGGAGAGTGTTTTTATGGAGAAAATTTTCAAGCTTAAGGAAAACAACACAACTGTTGGAACTGAGATGCTTGCCGGACTTACGACATTTATGACAATGGCGTATATACTCATCGTCAATCCCAATATCCTGTCCATAACAGGCATGGCCTGGGGAGCTGTTTTTACAGCAACAGCTGTTTCAACAATCATAGCTACTTTGATGATGGCGTTTTATGCAAAATACCCGTTTGCAGTTGCTCCGGGAATGGGGCTTAATGCATTTTTTGCATACACAGTTGGTCTTACATTTGGCTGGCAGATTGCGCTTGTTGCTGTTTTTATCGAAGGTATAGTTTTTGCATTAATGTCATTATTTAAAATACGCGAGACAATTTTCGATTCTATTCCAAAAAATCTTAAGCTTGCTGTCAGTGCTGGTATTGGTTTATTTATTGCGTTTATTGGCCTTGTCAACGGCAGGCTTGTAGTTGTTAATATACCGGATGTGCCGGTTACCATTGGCAACCTTGGCAATATCTCTGTAATTTTAATGCTTACCGGCCTTGTCATAACCATGATCCTTTTAGGTTTAAAAATCAGGGGAGCTCTTCTTTGGGGAATTTTAGCCACATGGATTATTGGAATTTTCTGTCAGCTGATAGGAATATATGTAGTAAATCCAGAAGCTGGTATGTACTCGCTTATCCCGGCTGCGATTTTCTCCCTGCCCCCATCAATTGCCGGAAACAATATATTTGATGCTTTAGGACATGTTGCCTCAGGGATTAACATCAATATTTTTGATTTTATTGTTATTATCTTTGCATTCCTGTTTGTTGATGTGTTCGATACCATCGGCACTGTTATTGGTGTTTCTGAAAAAGCAGGATACCTGGATAAAGATGGAAAACTTCCCAGGGTAAAAGAAGTTCTTTTATCAGACGCTGTCGGTACCATTGTAGGCGCAGGTCTTGGAACTTCAACAGTAACAACCTATGTTGAAAGCGCAGCAGGCGTAGCAGAGGGCGGCAAAACCGGCTTGACTGCTTTAACAGTTGCAGCTCTTTTTGGAATTGCACTTTTCTTCTCTCCCATATTTGCCGCAATTCCGGCATTTGCCACAGCTCCGGCTTTGGTACTTGTAGGGTTTTACATGATTCAAAATGTTGTAAAGATCAACTTTAAAGATCCCACAGAAGGCATACCTTCATTCCTTGCAATAGTCGCCATGCCATTAATGTACAGTATTGCTGACGGCATTGTATTCGGCGTTCTTAGCTATGTTATCTTAAAGCTCTTTACCGGTAACAGAAAAGACATAAGTATTGTTATGTATATAATTTCTGTTCTTTTTGTACTTAAGCTTATATCCAGAGCTACGCTGGGATATTGATACAACAAATGACAGATCAAGATATACTTAGCAGGGTTGATCATACCCTGCTAAAGGCCATTGCCTCATGGGAAGATATTAAGGTAATTGCAGAACAGGGGCTTGCATACAAGACTGCTTCTATATGTATTCCTCCTTCCCATGTAAAGCAGGTTTCACAGGCTTTTAAAGATTTAAATATCTGCACTGTAATTGGTTTTCCTTTAGGTTATAATGTAAAGGAAGTAAAGATGAAGGAAGCAGAACAAGCACTTGCTTCCGGGGCTTCGGAACTTGACATGGTTATAAATCTTGGGCATGTCAAAAGCGGGAACTTCGATGCAGTGTTAGACGAAATCAGCTCCCTGAAAAAAATAACAGGGGGTAAGATCCTTAAAGTAATAATCGAAACCTGTTATCTTACAGGCGAAGAAAAGATACGCCTTTGTAATATAGTAAGCGAAGCAGGGGCAGATTTTATAAAAACATCCACAGGCTTTGGCAGCGCAGGCGCGGTTATGGAAGACATCATTTTATTCAAGGAACATATTGCGCCTAACGTAAAAATAAAAGCTGCAGGCGGCATAAAGACAAGGGAAGACATGGAAGCTTTTATTTCTGCCGGGTGCAGCCGCCTGGGTACAAGTTCTGCCATCTCAATTCTTGAAGGCAATAAAGGGCAGGGGTATTAATTTACTGGAGGAGCATTATGGCACAAAAAGCAATGATTCTTTGCGGCGGTTGGGATGGTCATGAACCAAAACTTGTATCATCACGCTTTAAGACATTTTTGGAATCCAAAGGATTTAATGTATCAATAGAAGAAGATGTACAAATTGTAAAGGATAAGGATGTATTGGATTCTCTGGATCTTTTTATTCCTGTCTGGACCATGTGTAAAGATGATCTTGGTTATGGTTTTTTCGAGCCGCTTTTGGAAGCAGTTGGCGGCGGTCTTGGTATGGCAGGCTGTCATGGCGGTATGTGTGATGCTTTTCGCAGCAATGTGGAATACCAATGCATTACAGGTGCAAACTGGGTTTCCCATCCAGGCGGTGATGGAACAAAATACAGGGTTAGTATCATTGCAAAGACCCATCCGCTTACAGAAGGCATAGAAGATTTTGATGTATCCTCAGAACAATACTATCTTCATGTTGATCCTGCCAACGAGGTATTGGCTACAACAAGGTTTCCTACAGTGCGCTGGTATCATTCTGCTAACGGCGAAGTTGATGTTCCTCAAGTATGGACACGCAAGTGGGGATATGGAAGGATTTTTTATAACGCGCTTGGGCATCATGATGACGTGTTTGATATACCAGAGGCCTGGGAACTTATGAAAAGAGGTCTTCTGTGGGCTGCTGAAAGTAAAAAGATTGCCAGGGAAAAAGGATACAAGGCAGAAGACTGGAAAACCCCTGTCGCAATGTATTAATAGTGTATGCTATAAGAATCCCTGTCGGATTTTTTTAGGTTCCTTTATAAGGAGTATTATATGAGTGTTAAACGAATAGGCATTGTAGGCTGCGGTAATATTAGCGGAATTTATCTTACCAATTTTACAAACATGTTTGGCAAGAGGGTAAAAGTTACTGCCCTTACAGATATAATTCCTGAAAGGGCTGAAAAAGCTGCTTCAGAATATAATATTCCCTATATTAAAAAAACAGAGGATCTTATTAATAGTCCTGATGTTGACATAGTGCTGAATATCACTGAACCTTATAATCACCATAATGTAGCTTTACAAGCTGTAAAAGCAGGGAAGCATGTTTACGGTGAAAAACCCCTTTGTGAAAAAAGGGAAGAAGCACAGGAAGTACTAAAGATTGCAGGCGAAAAAAAATTGCTTGTGGGCAATGCTCCTGATACTTTTATGGGAGCAGGGATACAGACCTGCCGTAAACTTATAGACGATGGCTGGATAGGAAAGCCTGTTGCTGCCACAGCATTTATGGTAAACCACGGGCATGAGCATTGGCATCCTGGCCCTGCTTTTTATTATAAAAAAGGCGGTGGTCCCATGTTTGATATGGGTCCTTATTACCTTACTGCCCTTGTAAATTTACTTGGTCCCATAACAAGGGTTTCTGGTTCTGCAAAAAAAAGCTTTGACACAAGACTTATAACCAGCGAACATCTTAACGGTACAATCATAAATGTTGATGTACCCACCCATATAGCCGGGATCATGGATTTTGCAAATGGCGCAGTTGGAACAATCATCACAAGCTTTGATGTTTACTCCCATACATTGCCCTGCATAGAAATTTACGGCAGCGAAGGAACGCTCCTTGTGCCTGATCCAAATACCTTTGGCGGCCCTGTGTGCGTTAAACGCTACCGCGAAGATGACTGGTCAGAAATACCCCTTTTGGGGGATTACCCGGAAAACAGCAGGGGGCTTGGGTTAGTCGATATGGCGGAAGCCATTGCACAGTCAAGACCGCACAGGGCTTCCGGAGAACTGGCTTACCATGTTCTTGATATAATGCATGGCTTCCACGATGCCTCTGATTCAGGGAATTATTATCAAGTAAAAAGCAGCTGCAGCCAGCCTCTGCCAATGAAATAAAGCTCTAATTCCCTTCCTTGATGATCTCGATCTTTATGCCGTCGCTGTGATCCGGTTCATCTTTGGGCGGAATTGTAACTTTTAAAATACCGTTTTTGTAAACAGCCTTGACTTTTTCCTGTGCATACTTGTCCATTGGTACAAAATATTTTTGTTTCTGGATGTCTTTCATTTTAAGGCGGTGCTTAAAATATTTTATATTGGGGTTTTCCTGAATGTTCTGATTTATAGGATCAGACTGATCAGACTTTGAAATTGATGCTGAAAACACCATATAATCACCCTGGAACGAAAGGCTTATATTATTTTCGTCAAATCCAGCCAGGGCAAACTCAAATATAAGACACCTGTCACCTGTCATGCAGACATTCATTGGCGGGTAAGAGTAATTTGGGTAATAATCTGTGTTTTCGTCAAAAAAACGGCTCCCCAGATCAAACGGGTTCTGCATAAAATCGTTTGTCTTGGGATTGTAACTGTTAAAATTTCTGTGAAATTCATTCTTGAAATTTTCTGCTGCTTCGAAAATTTCGTCAAAAATAGTACCTAGATCCATGTTTCCTTTCATGGTTGCCTCCGTTACCGGCTTATAGCCCGGCTTATAAAATGAACCCTCATAAAGACGAGTTCTGAACCTGCCCCAAATTGCAGGCGGCTCATTTATAATATAGCGGATTATTGATTATTTTTCAAGTTACAGTGAGCTTTACGCCAAGCAGCTTAAAGCCGCAGTTGCCCCGTCACCTTGCCAGTTTAAGTATCTCCACAACATCGCTGTCTTTCAAAGGAATAAAATTACCCGTTGTATCTTTTACTGTATCAAACTTTCTTATCTTCCCGGCAATGGCTTGAAAATCCTTTTCTTCGATATTAATTTCCCTTAATGTAAGGGGCATGCCTACAGAGGCAAAAAAAGCACTTAAAGCATCTATACCTTTAAGGGCTGTTTCTTCGGGATTGTGGAAGTTTTCCTCGATATTAAAAACCCTTACAGCAAACTGGACAAAACGCGGAATATCATGCCTGTAGACATACCTCATCCAGTTGGGTGTAACTATCGCAAGTCCTGCTCCATGTGCCACATCGTTAAAACCAGACAGCTCATGCTCGATCATATGGCTGGCCCAATCACCCATGCGGCCTGTACCGGCAAGATTGTTATGAGCAACCGAACCGCTCCACATGATTTCTGCAAGTGCATCATAATCCTTTGGATTTTTCATAAGCCGCGCGGCATTGTTTATTATTGTTTTCATAATTGCTTCGCACAGGCGATCTGTTAGCTCTACATTTTTTACTGTAGTAAAATAGCGTTCTGTTACATGAACAAACATATCGACTATACCGCAGCCAAGCTGATATAAAGGCAGGGTATATGTTGTTTCCGGATCCAATATGGAAAAAGCAGGATATATAAGTGCATGATCCAAAGGCCGTTTTAATGCACCTTCATCATTTGTGACTACGCTTGACCAGCTTGTTTCACTACCAGCAGCTGCAATTGTAAGCACTGTTGCAATTGGAATAGCTTTCTCTGGAACAGCATTTCCCAGATAAAAATCCCAGACATCTCCGTCATAGGGTATACCAACGCTTATTCCTTTTGCAGAATCTATGGCACTGCCGCCTCCAACAGCAAGGATATAATCTACGTTTTTTTCGCGGCATAGCTTTATACCTTCTTTTACAAGAGCCAGACGGGGATTGGGCTGTACACCGCCCAGTTCTATAATTTCAAGCCCAGCCTGTTCCAGGGATTTTTTTACAGTATCATAAACGCCATTTTTCTTTATACTGCCGCTGCCATAATGGAGCAGTACCCTTGAACCGCCGTATTCCTTAATAACAGGGCCAGCCTGGGCTATGGTTCCCTTGCCAAATATAATCCTTGTCGGGCTTTGATAATCAAAATTTATCATATTGGTCTCCTTGGTTTTTAGTGATTTTAATTTAAGTATAAAAGTGAATACATTAGATTACAACTGCTGGTTTTTTGCTGCTAATTCATCTAAAGGCCAGCGGATCCGCTCTATGGCAAGAGCTTTCCCGTCATCTGCCAAATCCACAAGCACACCCTGTAATTCCGGCTTTTCAGAAGCTTCTTTTGTCCAGTCAGGTATGCCGGTCAGGTATTCCTTTATCCTTGAAGCTATATCACAGCCTCCCACAGACAAGCTGCTACCTGTACGGCCTGCATCAGTGATATATGCTGTGTTGTTTTGGATTTGTTCGTCAGCTGTTTGAACGCGGCAATGGGAGCCTATTAAAGCTGAACAATGGCCTTTTACCATAGCATAAAGTGTTTGCTTTTCTGCGCTGGACTGGGCATGGAAATCAATAAAAATAGAGGGGGTTTCCTTTTTCAGCTTTTCCAAAAGCGAATTTATCCTTGAAAATGGGCTTGCAGCATGGATGCGGGTAAAGTTATTCTGACCCAAAAGCACTATTAAAGCTATTTTTTTTTCATCTATTCTGAATATTTTCCAGCCTATTCCTGGCGCATCCGGGTTAAGGTTATACGGCCTTAAAACATAGGGTATTTTATCAAGGTTTTCTGCAAGGTCTTTTTTGTAAAAGCAATAATCCCCTGTAGTCAGGGCTCTGGCTCCCAGCTTGTGTAAATAAGCTGCATGATTTCTTCCAAGGCCGTTTCCGCCTGTTGCCCCGTCTGCCGAGGCTATAATAAAATCAGGGTTTTTTTGTTTTTTTATCTCCGGTAAAGCTTTTTTTAAGGTAAAAACACCGGCTTTTCCGACTATTTCAGCAATATATAGGATTCTCATAATCACCCATTTTCCAGAGTAAAATATAGTATAAATTACCAAATAATACTATTATTTTTATTTTATTTATGATAATATAAAAACAGCATAAGTTATGAGAGTTTATTGTGAATAATATTACGGAATTTTCAGATTCTACATCAGAGCATGAATTATTTTCTTTTCTTTGCGGGAAAGTAATAGCTAAGGAAGTTACTACCTTCTCTCAATTAAAGGAATTATGCGAGCCTGTTCTTCGTAATACAAAATGTCATCCTGTGCTGATGAATGTTTTTGAGATTATAAAAAAACTTAACTGGGGTTTTTTTGAATATATGAATTCCCAGACACATAAAAAGCTCTGGAAAGAACTTGTGATTCCAGACAAGCATTTTCCGGATGCAGGGGATATAAAGGGAACATTTCAGATATCCAACCTATATATTGCCATGCTGGATATACACGGTTATACGCAGTTTTGCATGGATTCAAGAAAAAACCTTTCCATGATGCACACTCTTGACTGGGCCATAAATAACGAAGTCAAGTCAATCTCCACAAAATGTCATGCTGTAAGCCAGCGGGAGCGCGGGGATGAAATCGTAGTTGTCGCTGCAAGTGCAACAGATGCACTTATGGCTACACTATGCATTGTAGATTATTTTGAAAAAACCACTTTTGTAAATGATCCTACCATTCCTACAAAACGCAATGGTCCTGCAGAAGCTTTGCCGGTTTTTAAAATCACAGCAGGCATTACAGGCGGCAATACCCAAAGCCCCCTTATTATGACAGAGCATGGAACACTGGCCGGCTTTCTTTTGAACTCAGGAGCCAGGCTGCAAACAAGGGCAAATGAGCTTTCTCCAAAAGAATCACGCGTCATGGTTGCAAAGCAGGTTCACATGAACTATGTCAAAGAAAATGAAAAGGATAAATGCCTGCTTTTTAGGCAAAACAAGGTTTATTTTCTTGACACAGGACAGATAGAATTCAAGGGAGTCATGATCCCGACCTGCGAGGCTGTTTTCAGGGATACTGACAGGTACAAAGAAAAGTTAAGCGAAGAATTAAATAAGCTTTACAGCTCTACGGCAAATAATCTTTGGGAACAGCGTATATTTATGGATCTGATTGATTTGATTGGCAAATCAGCACAGGTTATGCCAAAGTTTTCTGTTACACCGCAAAAACCTGTTCTTGGTATGCAGACTGTTACAAATGAATCCATAATTCAGCTTTGCAGAATGGCTTTAAGAGCCTATAACTCTGATGAAGATTATGCTCATGCAGTTGAGCTTTTGCAGACCTTTGTAAATCTTCTTGAACAAATACCTCAATACGAAAGGCTTATACTGGATTATTTAAAAGGTATAACAAATAAATATGAGCTGCTTTTGGAATCGTATAACAGTACAATAGAAAAAGAAATAGATTCGCGCGCTTCAATGATATTCCACGGCAATCTTTTAAAAGCCTGGGGAGCTGCCAAGAATGCTATTACGGTTTACGAAAAACTCAAAGTCATGGGCCGCAAAAGCCCGGAAGTTCCCAAGAAAAAGGCTCTTTGGTTTAACCTTATTAAGCAAAATGCAGACAAGATGGAGTTTGTACTTCACTCCGGTAAAAAATAATTTTTTTTCAGCTTGACAATATATCTTAATATTATTTAATATAAACCATGTTTTTATGTTCTGTTTTTAATTGTTATTATTACTCCTATCTTAGCCCCTCTGTTTGAGGGGCCATAATCCGCCATACATTATTTAAGGAGACTCATTATGAATCCAGCATTGGAAAATATAAAGACACGCGGTTTTTTGCAGCAATGCACAAATATAGATGAACTTTCCCGTCTTATGGATAAGGAACCAGTCACATTTTATGTGGGCATTGATCCAACTGGATCAAGCGTTCACATAGGTCACATGGTGCCGATCTTTGCGTACAGGCATTTGCGTGATGCAGGACACAAGGGGATTGCCCTTATGGGATGCGGCACTGCAAGGATAGGCGATCCCTCAGGAAGAACAGAAGGCCGGCAAATGCTAAGCTACGAACAGCTTGATCAAAACGCAGCTTCCATACGCAGCCAGCTTGACAGCTTTCTTAGCTTTGACAATAAAACAGCCATGACAGCCAATAATGCTGACTGGCTTGCAAACCTCAATTATATTGATTTTCTGCGCGAGATAGGCAGCCATTTTTCCGTTAACCGTATGCTCAGCTTTGAGGCTTACAAGATGCGTATGGAAACAGGACTTTCATTTATTGAGTTTAATTACCAGCTTTTACAGAGTTATGACTTTCTTGAATTATACCGCCGCTATGGCTGCCGTCTGCAGATAGGCGGGGATGACCAGTGGGGTAATATTGTTGCAGGAACTGATTTGATCCGGCGCATAGAAAGGATAGAAGCATATGGTCTGACATTCCCTCTTGTTACAACATCAGATGGTCATAAAATGGGCAAAACATTAAAAGGCGCTCTTTTTCTTGATCCAGCCATGGTCAGCCCCTATGAGTTTTTTCAATACTGGCGCAATATACCAGATCCTGATGTCAGGCGTTTTCTATTAATGTTTACATTTCTTTCCATAAAAGAGTGTGAAGAGCTTACTGCTGCAGGCAAAAACCCCAACGAAGGCAAAGAGCGCCTGGCCTGGGAAGTAACAGCCTTAATCCATGGCAAGGCCGAGGCTGACAATGCCATGGCTGGTGCAAGAGCTGCATTCGGCGGCGGCTCTGGCGCTGGCGACAGAACTGCAATGCCCAGCATTGAATTGCCGCGCGCCAAATTCGAGGCAGGTTATAATGTCGTAGACCTGTTCTGTGATGCTGGTCTTGTACCAAGCAAGAGCGAAGGCCGCCGCCTGGCTCAGCAGGGAGGTGCCTTTGTGTCTGATTCTGAAGGAAACCTTGAAGCAGTAAATGACCCTTCAAGCCTTGTTGTGCCCGATCGCCTGGACAAAAATAATGAGCTGTTGCTTAGAGCCGGAAAAAAACGTTATTGTGTTGTGAGGGTTGGATAACCCCTACAAATATTGCTTGGCTTCTTCTTCCCGAACCTTGGCATAGAGTTCAATATAAGGTTTGGCAGTACTTGCAGCGATTTTGACAAGCAGGACTTCCTCAACCTGGAAAAGACCTACTTCGCTTGACATGGATACATCTATGCGTATGGGTTTTTCTTTACCTGCTGTTATGTTTACCTTTTCAATGGAACTGGCAGAATACTGATGTATATGGCCTGTTTTGGGTATGTCGTTTATGGCCATGGGTATGCGCGCCCTGCCCTTGGTCATGTCACAGCCGTCAGCAACCTGCACAAGACCAGCCTCAAGAGAATGTATGGTTCTGTTTCCCATGTGGCCGGAGATCCCTTCAAGGGCTATGGAACGGATTATCACCTGTTTGTATATATCTTCTTTATATATATCAGCCATTAGTTTGCTTATAATAGGGTAAGCAATATATGCGCTGTGGCGTTCATGTTCCTGTCTGCCAATGCTCATACCCGCATCATGGAACATTGCAGCAAGCATCATTGCCATAAGGCTGTCTTCAAAAGAGCCTATTTCTTCTTTTTCCAGGTTTGTTTTTATGCCTGCGTCTTTAAGCAGTTTTGCCATTTTTAAAATAGTCTGAACAACTATGCGCATATGTACAGGGCCGTGGTCATTTATCCCAAGCCTTACTATGGAGACTGTGTTTGCATACTCCTGGATTGCCTGAACTTCATCATCATTGATGATCAGTTTTGCCAATGACAGAGCTTTGCCTGTAAGATTAAATGATTCCAGGGTTTTGATGATTTTATTGTCTATGGCTTGTTCTTTATGTGATCTCATAAAGTCAAGTTTAGCCTAAATATCCGATAATTAATATATGCCAAGAAAGATTTTATTTGTATTTTGCTGCTTTTTTCTGTTGGGGATGCTGGTTTTTGCACAGGATTTATCATTAAATTACACTGATCTTGCACTTGAACATCGAAATGACGGCGGACTTCATCTTTTTATAAGAAAAAAACCTGATATAAGCTCTGTTTTGATCACAGAAACCACCCGCGATCCAACATTGACAGAGGCCAATTATGCGTACAGGGCTGCTGAATGGAATCCCATCAATGGTGATGAAATCCGTATACTGGACGGTCAGCCCATGACTACAGAAAATTTTTATTCATTAATAAGCTCAACTGTTGTAAATCATCCCAGGCTTGGTGAGGCTTTTCATATTTTTATCCCCTGGGTTATTCATTATGGTTATGAATATACAAGGCATGGAGAGGTTTTTGTAGGAGGCGGAACTTATCTTAATTTAAGGACATTCAGCCTGCCTTATGCTGATTACAGGGGAGCGTTTATGGATAATCCCTTTGCTCTCCAGATGAATCAAAGACCGCACGAAGGACCTCCAGCTGGTTATATAAGGGCTGCTGAAGATGCCTTTAGGGATATAGCAAGGGATGGCGGCGGGCTTTTTATATATGCTGCCGGCCCTGATGATCTTGTGGAAAAAATCAAGACAGTGTTGGACGAAGAAAAAGGAAAAGCAGTAGACCTGGTTCTTTTACTTGATACCACAGGCAGCATGCAAAATAAAATTGATGCACTTAAACGCTCTTTAGTAATGATGATAGAAAGTGTAATCAGTGATTATACTGAATTTAGAATAGGTATGGTGCTCTACAAGGATTATTTTGATGAATACCTTAACAGGGTTATAGGCTTTACAGATAATTTTGATGTTTTTCAGCGCAATCTAAATGCAGTAACTGCGCGCGGCGGCGGTGACCAGCCTGAGGCGGTATTCGAAGCACTTTATGAAGGAGCCACGCGTTTTCAATGGGAAGCAGAAAGCCGCCTTATGATTCTTGTAGGTGATGCACCGCCTCATCCAAGACCGCGCGGTAGAATTACAAAGGATATGGTTGACAGGGCTGTTGAGGAAAGGAATATAAAGGTGTCGGCAATAATTCTGCCGCCATAAGGGTTAGCGTCTTCGGCTGGCTTCTATTTCGTCCATGTTTGCCATTACTATATTGGAAAGAATCTGGAATTTGGCTGGAAGCAGTTCACTGTCCGGGGCATCATAACGGGAAAGGAGCCTTGTAAACCCGCGCCTTGATTCATCATAATTTTTTTGTTTGTATTGGATAAATGCTACTTCGTACTCCGCAGCAATAACATATTCTATATTATCAGGAAACCTTTCAAGTATTGCCTCATAATATTGTAAAGAATGGCTATAGCGATTTCTGTCAGATGCTTCCTGAGCCCTTTGAACCATTTCCGCAGCAGAAAGGTTTTCTGGCACAACTATAGGCCGTGTTGAACAGGAAACTGTCAAAAATAATGTTATTAGAAAAATTATAATTATATTTGTCTTCATTAAAGATTTTATACCATGCAGGGAGGAAATATACAAGAGCAGTTTTCCGCAATGGTGACTGTCACCATAACAAGTATTTTTGCATAAATATACAAAAATACTTGACGTTTTTAAATATTTATGCAAAAATTAATTTCTTTTCATTTACAAGATTCTTGTATAATGTTTTCTTATAATGTTTTTTGGAGGATAATTAATGATTGCCGGTATTATTGGCGCTCCCGGTTATGCGGGTGCAGAATTGGTAAGGCTGCTTTCTACGCATCCTGAAGTTAAAGGGCTTTCTTTAGGTTCAGTAAGCCTTGAAGGCGAATACATAGAAATGATCTATCCGAATTTTCAAAAAAGGGTTTCACATAAGCTTTTAAAACCGGAACAGGTTATTGATGAATCTGACCTTGTGTTTGCAGCTTTACCGCATGGAGTAGGCGAGGATTTTGCCAAAGCCTGTATGGAAAAAGGCAAGCATTATATAGATCTTTCTTCTGATTTTCGTTTTGACAAAGATGAAGAAACTTACAAGGCCTGGTATGCCAAGGCTTTTAAATATCCTGAATTAAGAGAGAGGTCAGTTTACGGCCTGCCCGAGCTGAACCGCAGCATTATAAAATCAAAGAAAAGCTCTGGTCCCATGATCATTGCCAATCCTGGCTGTTATCCTACAAGCGCGGCTCTTGGTGCTTTCCCGGCTTTGGCAAAAGGCCTTTATATGCATAGCACATCTGCACCTGGCACAATTATCGTGGACGCTGCATCAGGCATTACAGGCGGAGGACGTGACCCGCAAAAGTCCTTCCACTTCCCTGAATGTTCAGATTCCATGACGCCTTACAAGGTGGGTGAACACCGGCACACGCCGGAGATAGCAAGGACATTTTCTTCGATGTCAGCGCAGGGCAGCCCAGGCCAGGCAAGCCTTCGCTTGATCTTTACACCTCACCTTGCGCCCATGAACCGCGGTATACTTAGCACCATTTATATACCGCTTGCTGCTTCGTGGCAGGCTGCAGCAGGTAACACTGCTGGCAGTACTGCTGGCAGCGAAAGCTCGGGCAACAATGCAGCTTGCCCAAGACCTCCAGACAAAGAAATTAAGGCAAAGGCTGCAGAAATCCGCGAACTGTATGCGCAATTTTACATGGATGAACCTTTTGTCCGCGTGCTTCCGGATGGAGTTTTTGCTGCGACTAACCGCGTGCGTCAGTCCAATTTTTGTGATCTTTCAATCCACATGGATCAGGGGGGTACAACCCTAATAATTATAAGCGCCATTGATAATATGCTTAAGGGCGCGTCAGGCCAGGCAATTCAGAACATGAATATATTGTGTGGTATTGATGAAGCTGCCGGGTTAAATGCAATCCCGGCATTATTTTAAAGGAAAAAAAATGAAAGAAGTTAGCGGTGGAGTTTGCGCTCCCAAAGGTTTCAGGGCAGGAGGAATACTGTGCGGTATAAAAGCCTCGTCAAAAAAACGCGACCTTGCTTTAATCTATTCTGAAAAGCTCTGCACAGCAGCAGCTGTGTTTACAACAAACCAGGTCAAGGCTGCAAGTGTACTTTTAAGTCAGAAGCATCTTGCGAATAACAGGCTGCGGGCAGTGATTGTCAATTCCGGGAATGCCAATGCCTGTACTGGCGAGGCTGGATTGGCAGCTGCAAAAAAAATGGCAGAGCTTGCAGCAGACCTTTTTGCCATAAACCCCTCTGATGTTGCTGTTGCTTCCACAGGTGTTATAGGTGTGCAGCTTCCCATCTCAGCTATTGAAAACAGCATAGAAGCCCTTGGAAATTCACTTAGTAATGATGAATCCGGGCACATGGCTGCTCTTGAAGCGATCATGACTACGGATGTGCGCAAAAAAGACACAAGCATTGAAATAATGTTAGGCGAAAAACCAGTACGGATTGGCGCCATGGTAAAGGGTTCGGGCATGATACACCCCAATATGGCTACCATGCTTGGTTTTATTACAACTGATGCTGCAATTTCCGCAGGGCTTTTGGACAAGGCATTGCGCCGCGCAGCAGCAGTTTCGTTTAATCGTGTTACAGTTGACGGTGATACATCCACAAACGACATGCTGCTTGTTATGGCCTCAGGTGAAGCTGGCAATACGGAGGTTACTTCTGAAAACGAAGATTACAGGGCGTTTAGCTCTGCACTTGAAGCGGTGTGCATAAGGCTTGCCAAAGCCATGGCGCGTGACGGAGAAGGGGCTACAAAGCTCCTTGCAATAAATGTATGCGGCGCACTGGACGAGGCTGCAGCAGAAAGCCTTGCAATGTCAGTTGCCTCTTCGAGCCTTGTAAAGGCAGCCATGTTCGGGCAGGATGCCAACTGGGGGCGTATACTCTGCGCTCTGGGTTATTCTGGCGTAATGTTTGATCCGGCAAATGTTGACATAAGCATTGCTTCTGAAAAAGGAGAAGTCAAAGTCTGCGCTAATGGAGCAGGGCTTGCTTTTTCAGAAGAGGATGCAAAAAAGATCCTTGCAGAAGAGGAGATTGAGATAAAGGTATATATGGGAAACGGCTCAGGACATGCCATGGTATGGGGCTGTGATCTTACTTACGATTATGTAAAGATCAACGGAGATTACAGATCATGATAAATGAAACAAAAGCAAATGCTGAACGCGCAGCTTTAATGCTCCAGGCTCTGCCATATATACAAGGGTTCAAGGGGAAAACCGTTGTTGTCAAATACGGCGGCAATGCCATGTTAAGCGAAGAACTAAAAAAAGCAGTAATCGAAGACATTGTGTTTATGGCCGGTGCCGGCATACGCACGGTGCTTGTACATGGGGGCGGACCCGAAATACAGGCCATGTTAAAAAAAACCGGCAAGGAAAGCCGCTTTGTTAACGGGCTGCGCTATACTGATGAAGAGACAATGGAAATTGTGCAGATGGTTCTGTGCGGAAAGCTTAACAAGGACATAACAGCCATGATACAAAAGGCCGGAGGCAGGGCCATGGGCATTTGTGGTCTTGATGGGGCAATGCTTAAAGCCACATGCATGAAAGACCTTGGTCTTGTGGGTGAGGTCGAGCATGTGGATACTGATGTATTAAACGCAATCCTTGACAGCGGTTTTATGCCTGTTGTATCATCTGTTGCGTATAACGCCAGTGAAGGCAGTGCGCTTAATGTAAATGCCGATACAGCTGCTGCCAAAATTGCCGCGGCCTTAAAGGCAGAAAAAATTATCCTTATGACAGATGTACGCGGTATATTAAAGGATGTAAATGATCCGGATTCGCTTTTAAGCATAGTACGGCGCAGCGAACTGGATTCACTTATAAAAGACGGCATAGTCAGCAAGGGCATGATCCCAAAAGTGGATTGCTGCAGCATGGCTTTGGACGGGGGTGTTAAAAAAGCGCATATTATTGACGGCCGTATCCCGCATGCCCTTTTAACAGAGCTATTTACTGACAAAGGAATAGGAACCATGATTGGAGGAAATAATGAGTGATGTATTTTTAAAAACATATAACAGGCTGCCTGTTAAGTTTACAAAAGGAGATGGCTCCTGGCTTTATGATGATAACAACAAAAAGTATCTTGACTTTGCTTCCGGGATTGCAGTTAACTGCCTTGGCCATAATTACCCGGCTCTTGTAAAAGCCATACAGGAACAGTCAGCAAAGCTGCTTCATACATGTAATTATTATCTAAGCGACACATCTGTATCTTTTGCACAAAAGCTTGTTGAAGCCTGCTCCAACGGCGGGATGAAAAAAGTCTTTCTTGCTAACTCTGGTGCAGAAGCAAATGAAGGAGCATGCAAGATCGTACGAAAATATTCACTTGGAAAATACGGATCCGGCAGGCATACAATAGTGACCCTTAAAGGAAGTTTCCACGGCAGAACAATAACAACCCTCTCAGCAACAGGACAGGATAATTTTCACAAGGACTTTGGTCCTTTTACAGAAGGCTTTGTATACGTGCAGCCAAATGACATTGAAGCTTTGGACAAGGCCCTTGATCCAGATACAAGTGCTGGTCTTTTGCTGGAAGTAATTCAGGGAGAAAGCGGTATAAGGCTTTTGTCAGATGAGTATCTTAAAGCAGCAGCAAAGTTCTGCGCTGAACGCGATATCTTATTGATGCTTGATGAAATCCAGACAGGTGTTGGCCGCACAGGAACATTCCTTGCCTGCGAAGCTTATGGTATAAAGCCTGACATAGTTACCCTTGCAAAAGGACTTTGCGGAGGAATCCCTGCAGGTGCAGTTCTTGCAGGGGAAAAAGCCGCAGATGTTTTTAAGATTGGGGATCATGGCAGCACATTCGGAGGTAATGTTCTTGCGGCAGCAGCCGGGCTTGTGGTTTTGGATAAAGTAAATAATCCGGTTTTTTTAAAAGAGATAAAAGCAAAAGGCGATTTATTCATTGACATAATAAAGAGCTGGAACCATCCCCGCATAAAGGAAATCCGGGGCAGGGGACTTATGACTGGAATTGATATAGATACTGATAGCTGGCCAATAATTGAAAAAGGAATTAGCTCTGCCCAGACAGGCACAGGCTTATTGGTTTTGGGAGGCGGCAAGCAGACCCTGCGCCTTCTTCCTCCATATATTATAAAGGAAGAAGAAATAAAACAGGGCCTTGAGATTCTGAAAAGCTTGCTGTAATTATTTACCCAGCTTTTTGATCAAAGGTTCAAGCACATCTTCCATATCAGGATGACCTATTTCCTGGAGTGCATATTTGACCCTTGTATTTGGTTTATTTATTTTAATAACCCTTCCAAGATCAATGGGTGTTGCAATAACAACTGAATCACATTGAGCTTTTTCTATTGTAGCAGCAAGGTCTTTTATCTGCTGATCACCATACCCCATTGCAGGTAAAAGTGTGCCAATACCAGGGTATGCCTTATATGTGTCTGCAAGCCTTCCAACAGCAAAAGGTCTTGGATCGATTATTTCTGCAGCACCAAAACGCCGTGCTGCTACTATGCCTGCGCCTATCTTCATCTCGCCATGGGTCAGGGTTGGACCGTCTTCTACAACAAGCACTCTCTTGCCTTTTATGACTTCTGGTTTATCTACATTAATTGTCGATGCTGCATCCACAACAATTGCCTTTGGATTAACCCTTTCTATATTGGCACGCACAGCCTGGATATTGTCAAAGTCTGCGCTGTCAATTTTATTTATCACAACAACATCAGCCATACGCAGTGTTACCTCCCCCGGGTAATAGGCAAGCTCATGGCCTGGCCTGTGCGGGTCAACCACAGTTATCATTATGTCAGGTGAGTAAAATGGGAAGTCATTGTTGCCGCCGTCCCAAAGTATTACATCACAGCCATCTGGATTTTTTTCTGCTGAACGCAGTATGGCTTCGTAATCAACGCCTGCGTAAATTACATTACCCCTCACAATATGCGGTTCGTATTCTTCCATTTCTTCGATTGTGCATTTATGTTTTGCAAGGTCTTCGATCGAAGCAAAGCGCTGAACCTTCTGTATGGCCAGATCACCATAAGGCATGGGATGGCGCACAGCAATAACCTTAAGTCCTTTTTTCATAAGGATTTCTGTAACACGACATGAGGTCTGGCTTTTTCCGCTGCCTGTACGCACAGCTCCTATTGCAATAACAGGTTTTGTGCTTTTAATCATGGTGTTTTTATGACCCATAAGTGTAAAATCAGCACCTGCTGCATTTACCCTTGCACCCAAAGACATGACTGTATTGTAGGATACATCGCTGTATGCAAACACACATTCATCAACATTGTATTTTTTTATCAAATCTTCAAGCTCGTCCTGGGTGTATATGGGAATGCCGTCCGGGTATAAACTGCCGGCCAAAACTGCCGGGTATTTGCGGTCTGCAATATCAGGTATCTGTGTTGCTGTAAAAGCAGCAACATTATATGCGGGATTATCGCGGAAAAAAACATTAAAGTTGTGGAAATCCCGTCCAGCTGCACCAATTATAATCACTGTGCGTTTATTGTTCATTTTATCCTCCTATGGTGTATCCATCTATGGATGTTTACGCCGTTTCAATGGCGTTACATTATTATAAAAGATATTTTTGAAGTTCAGCAAGAACCTGTTCAAAATCAATTGGTTTTCCCAAATGTGAATCCATGCCCACTTCATGACACTTTTCTATATCTGATCTGAATACATTTGCTGTCATAGCAATTATGGGAAGCCTTATTTTTACTTCACCTTTTTCCATAAGCTCTTTTTCCAAAGCCCTTATTCTTTTTGTGGCTTCATAACCATCCATTACCGGCATATGAATATCCATAAGTATAAGATCGTAATTAGCCGGAGCTTTCGTATACATTTCCAAAGCCTTTAAGCCATTTTCTGCACACTCAATCTGTATACCTGTATCTTCCAGAATGGAAATTACTATCTCCCTGTTTAGCTCTACATCTTCGACAATCAAAAGATTAAGTCCCTTAAAAATCTTCTCGTCTTCTTTTTCTATGGGTTCTTCTGTACTGGTATTTTCTTCTGCTTCTTCATTCCCCTGGATATGATAAGGCAGTTCCACATTATAGCTTGCACCCTGTTTTGGCACAGACTCAATGCTTATGATCCCGCCCATAAATTCAATAATACCCTTGACTATTGCAAGTCCGACTCCTGTACCGCTATGGAGCTTTTCTGTACTTTCATCAGCCTGTTCAAAAATACCCAAAAGGTCTTTCTGCTGTTCTGGGCTTAAGCCTGGTCCGGAATGACTGACATTTATGTTTAAAAATTTCTTTCCGGAATTTTCTTTTATATGCTTTGTTATTTTTGTACTTATGACTCCCTGTGCAGGAGTGAATTTTATTGCATTATTAAGGAGATTAAGGATTATATGACTTAGCTGAAATTCATCTGAAATAATAATATATGGTAAGCCCGGATCGATTTCATAAGTATATGATATATGTTTTTCCTTAAGTGTAAATTTAACTGTAGATTCTGTCATCTGTAACAGGTGTTTTAGCTCTACTTCGTCATTGTAGATTTCAAATCTGCCCTGTTCCAGTTTGGATAGATCCAGCATATTGTCGATCATTCCCAAAAGATGATTCGAAGCTTCTTCTATTTTTGACAGGCAGTATTTTCTCTTTTCCTCGTCTGCTGCGCTGCGAGCCAATGTAGTCATTCCTATAATGGCATTTAAGGGAGTACGCATTTCATGGCTCATTCTGCCCAGAAAATTGCTTTTTACCAGCTTAAAGACTTCTGTTTTCTCATCCATTGCCTTTATTATACCTTTTTATTTACTTTTTATCAAATGCCGGGCAGGATATTTTTTAAGCCTTGAGAAAGTCAATATATATGGTGTATTATGGAATTGTGAGGTCAACCATGGTAAAATCTATTATATTGTCAGGACTTATTAAGTTAAGTTTTCTATTCTTAGGTTTTTGTCTTATATCCTGTTTTAGTCCCCTTGACTTTAACGACAGCCTTGTTACCTTTTATCTTGGCTCAAGTGAAACAGCCAACCCTGCAAGAGCCGGCGCCTGGCCCCCAGATAATTATAATATCCAGGATGATCTTAGCTACACAATAACACTTACAGGCAATGGCAGCCCAATCACAGCAAGTTCAAGAGGCGGCACAAGTGTAACTGTCCGCGCCAGACCCGGATCTTATGCTGTAACCATAGATTGTTTTTATGACGGCCTGCTCTATGCCCAGGGCACAATGGACATAGAAGTAAGCTCAGGAGCCAGTAATTCTTTCCCGGTGGAGATGAAATCGCCGGAGAATACGTTTTTGGTGGTGTGTGCAGATTCGTGGGATGCAGCTGTTACTGCAATAAGAACAGGCGGGAATGATAGGACGTATGATATAAATATTGCTCGTGATATTGATGAAATGCCAGGTATAGGTAATGATTTTGGGAGTGAAAGAAATATAACAGTTAACATCCGACGTAATAAAACAATAAGCTTGATTGGTCCTGGAAGTTTA